>Ga0304729_1000137_pt1 | contig 48916 bp, 35 predicted proteins | sample C_131016_MF_Meta_FD_190475 | JGI IMG/M metagenome (GOLD analysis project Ga0304729, IMG submission 190475) | Freshwater microbial communities from Lake Croche, Canada to study carbon cycling - C_131016_MF_MetaG (v2) (version 2) | ecosystem: Environmental > Aquatic > Freshwater > Lake | place... | reverse complement strand
TTTGATTTTTCTTTTCAGAATTTAAAACGTGTGTGAAAGAATTAGTAATAGCCGCTGTATAGTAAGCAAACGGATTTTGTGATTTACTTTCGTCAAATCTCAAACCAATCTGCGACAACTGAACTAGTGCTGCTCCACGCATTTCTTCGTTGTAAGTATAGCCACGCCAGTTACTACGGGTAGCATAACGCTCGCATAGCTTCATGTACATAGTAGCCAGTGTGCGGGTAACTGCACCGTGGTCCTTACTGAACTCACCTTTTTCCAAGTCGCCAATCCAGTGACTCTTACCAACTAAGAAAGGTTGTTTTTTGTCATCCAAGCGATAGTGATAAAACGGGGGAAACGGAAGTCTAATATGTTTAGCATCATCTAAAGCAGCTTCTGCTGGCAAATCAATAACAGGATCGTCTTCTACTAAATCTAGCTCAAATAAATCGTCTAATTTTTTCTTTTTAGTAGTAGCAGACTTTGGAATCTTTTTAGGAGCCATTGGAATATGTTCCCAACAGGTAATTCTAAACACCAAATCTGTATTAGGAATTTTTTTAGGATCAATAACTACTCCAGTTTCTTTTTTAATACGATCCGAACGATTCCGCCTAGCCTCTGCTACTGTGCGCTGGTTGATTTTCTCAACTGTGGGCAAAATAATGTCATATTGATGATCGTTTATGGGATCTTTATAGCTGCAATATGTATTTTTGGATAAGTGAATCTGCTTTAAAATATCTCTATTATTGAGATATATGACTTTTTTCTGTGATACTATAGGTGCTGTAGCCACTAATTAATCTCCTGAGTGATTATTTATTATAACACAAGTCAACCTTTTGTCAACCTTTTTCTATAATCTACCCATATTATTTGAATCATAAATATGTAATAGGATAACCAAAACAATGGCAATAGCACCAGACCCATACGCCGGAATATCTTCTGCTGATACAGGAGAAACTGCTTTTATTGCGCCGAATACTTCAGCGGCAACGACCTCACCGGGTACTGCTGGACTAATAGAAAGCACTAGAAAACAACCAGGTATAGCAGATCAAACAGGGCAAGTAGCAAGTAACACTGACTGGCGTTTAAGAATAAGTTTAGCCAAAGATGCAGGATATTTGTATAACGATCCTACACCAGGAATTCTACAACCATTGAAACCAACTAATGGAGTTATATTTCCATATACCCCAAAAATTGATATGGGATATAAGGCAAATTACTCATCATATGATTTAACACATTCAAATTATAGAGGATATTTTTATCAAAACAGTAGCATTAGTGATATCAATATTACGGGACATTTTACTGCACAAAATACTGCCCAAGCAAATTACTTGCTAGCCGTTATTCACTTTTTTAGATCCGCTACAAAAATGTTTTACGGACAAGATGCTCAACGTGGAGCACCTCCGCCATTAGTTTTTATGTCTGGTCTTGGTCAATATCAGTTTAACAATCATCCTTGTGTAATTACAGAATTTACATATAACTTACCAGAAGATGTAGACTATATCAGAGCCTCGGTTGTAAATAATGTTGGCTTGAACGCAGCAACAGTAAGTAATGTATTAAACAGCGGCGTTGCCGGTGGACAAATAACCGGATATGCTAGATTAGCAGCGGCATTTACGACTCCGGGTGCGTTGCCTGTTGTGCCGTTTGGTAGTCCAAATACGCCAAACAATGCCAGCGGGTCACCAACATACGTTCCAACTAAAATGGATATTACTATTAGATTATTACCAGTACAAAGTCGCCAACAAGTGAGTAAACAGTTTAGTCTTAAAGGTTTTGCCAACGGCAATTTACTAAGAGGAGGGTTTTGGTAATGGCAACCTACACACAAGCAAGTCCTTATTATAATACAGGATACAGTCAGTTCTTTTTGGACTCAATGGTCAACAGGCCAATTCCAAAGTTAGTTGACGACCAATATTTCGCAATAAATTTAACATATCAATATAGACCAGATTTGTTGGCATTAGATTTGTATAACAATTCTGAGCTATGGTGGGTATTTTATCAACGCAATCCAAATACACTACAAAAACCACCACTTGATTTTAAATCAGGAACACAAATTTATTTGCCCAAGATTACTACATTACAGCAAGCATTGGGAATATAATATGGCTGACCCAAGATATTTAGGCAAAGATAAAAATGGATATAATATCTATCAATTACCAGACGGATCAACATCTGCCCCAACCACCTTACCTCCAAATATTGAACAACGAGCTGCATATAATCAGGTTAACAGTGAACCAAAAGTTTCTACTGGCGATATAGCTACTTCTTCTAGTCCTGCTACTGCAACAATACCAGTTTTTAATCAAGATCAAGTTAATAAAAATTCAGCAGTTTCAGATACAGGCACTGATGCTCCAACAGTGACATTACAGCAATCGCAATCAACTTCACAAACATCTACTGGAGCAATTCCATATGGCCCATCTACCGCTGTTAATCCAAATTTTGGTCTGTCTTCGGCTGACACAGGAGAAACTGCTTTTATTGCGCCATCGTCTGCGGTAGTAGCACAAGCTCCACCGGCCGATGCCTCAATAGCCGATACTAGATCTGGAACAGATAGAACTGTCAATGCTGCTACCAATCCAGGAAATCCAATAACACCTTCTCCAAATGTGTTAGATCAGTTTGCCAGTTATACATACAGCCTTAGTTTGTATTTACTAACACCTCAACAAGCTAATATAATGGCAAACACTTCAAAAATTAATACTAACGAATGGTCTTTGTTAATGCAAAGTGGAGGAGCGCCTCCACCAGTAACACCTGCCGCGCCGGCTCCAGCGACCGCGCCTGGCAACGGAACTTTATTTCAAGATACCGGAGCCGGGACAACAACTAATAGTTTTGGTCAAGCAGTTAATAATAATTTAGCAAGGGGAATCTAAATATGGCTACAGAACCAAGAGTCTCTACCGGCACAATAGCTACTACTTCTAATCCAGCGACCCCTGTTGGTAAAGTTACAGTCCAAGCCGCGCCCGCTGAATTTAATGATGTAGGTACAAACGCACCTATTGTAACACTACAGCAATCGCAAACAACACCAAGCACATCTGGCGCAGTTCCATATAACCCACCCACTGGACCAATACAAACATTTGATGACGGATCTACAATACAAACATTCGATGACGGATCAACCTTAGCCACTGGCACCGACGGAAAAACATCTGCGACCAATGCTACTGATATTGGCATTGTTGCGCCAAAAGGCCCAGCCGCCGGATCTGCTCCAGCCGACAAAGGCCCTGCTGTTCAACCAGCTCAACCACAAGCCCAACCTGGTCGTAACAAGTATTTTCCTAACGATTATTATATGGATGATCTTGAAATCATTGGAAACTTTGGCACAAGTACTGGCCCAAGCTCTTTTCAAAGTCTTTCTTTTAAAGTAACAGAACCAAACGGTATAACATTGTTATATAATCTTACTAGAGCAGTTCAGGATTTATATAAATCAACTGCCGTCTTCCCCCAACACGCAGTTTTTGTTATGGTCATAAAATTTTATGGTTGGGATGAAAAAGGAAATTTAGTAACCAATGTGTCACCTGTATCCGGGACACCCGGGGCAGTACCTAACAATTCAAATGCAGTTGTTGTAAAATATCTACCATTTAATATTGCTAACATTGAGTTTAAGGTAAGCGGCAAAGTAGTAGAATATCATATAACAGCAAATGGTCTCACAAATTATAAGTATGCGCAATCTACTGCGCTAGGCTCGGTGCCACATAATTGGCAATTAGTTGGAGAAACTGTAGAACAAATATTAAATGGAACAGTTATTGCCTCATCTCCCAGCGGTGACGACTCTAAACGTAACACTACTACCTCAGCCCCATCGCAAGCATCGTCGCCATTAAAAACAGCATCTCCGGCCACTTACAGACCAGATGGAACGGAAATTGATCCGGCTTATAATGATGCTAGTTATTAAGGAAAAATAATATATGCCAGGTATATCGAACGAACGAATAGCGGCAGGACTAGCGCAAGCATCTGCGGTAGGCACAGTTGGCCGCGGAGCCATCAGAAACTATGCTGGAGATGCTCCAAGTACTACTACAGCCAAGGCTGCAGCTGCTGGATTGCCGCCACCTAAAGCATCAGCGGCTCCTACTGGGTCACAAGAATACATTTATACTGGATTGTGTGCTGCTATGAATCAATATGAAAAAGATTTGGTTAAAAAAGGCACGGTAGAAATAGCAAATTTTTATGAAGTACAATTTGCTCCTAAGTCTTTGAAAGATGAATTAGTAACAATACCTGGAGCCACTGATCAGATAGCTACACCTATGCAAGCCAACAATACTTCTAAATCTATATTACCTGTCACAAATAAAACAAATAATAAAGCTAGAAATATATCAGTATCGCAAGGCACACAAATTATGCAATTTATTGAAACAACAATGCGTAATAGTTCATATATTACAAAACAACAAATAGCGATACAAGATCAGCTTACATCAAAAGATACTGCTAGTAATTCAACAGCAGCAAATAATACAACAACATGGTTTAAAATTAATACTAAAACAACTATCATAGGAGATAAAATTGATACCAAACGTAATGATTTTGCTTATCATATAACTTATACTATTACACCTTATAAAATTAATCAATCAGAAAGTCAATATTTCCCACAAGCACAATTTCAAGGGGTTCATAAACGATATGATTATTGGTTTACAGGATTAAATACGCAAGTACTTAATTTTGAACAAAGTTACCCAACAGAATATCAAAATGCTATAAGTGGAAACTATACTAAAAGACAAGTACTACAAAGTCCTAAACTAGCAGAAGCAGTGCAACTAGGGCTTGGCCCAAATAAAAATGTGCCTTCAACTGCATCTGCCCAAAATGACAAAGGAGCTAAAGGTGCCGCATTGAATCCAGCCAGTACATTAGCTGATTTTTTGTATAGTGATAGTGATCAAGCAAGAATTAAAATTACTATTGTAGGTGATCCTGCTTGGATTCAGCAGGGTGAAGTGGTTGGCCTTAACGCAGCAAATTTTAATTTTGAGGGATTTTATCCTGATGGAACAGTAAACACAGACGCCCAGCAAGCAGTATTTGCGGTTAATTGGAATGCTCCAACAGATTATAATGAAGGTAGTAGCGGTCCGCTTAGTGGTACTGGAATAATGGATGTTAATGCTGGAACGGCAGCAAATACCGTGTCACAATCCAGTGCGGCATACACACTTGCTACACTTAAAAGTACTTTTAGTAAAGGTAAATTTGAACAGACATTAGAAGGCACTTTATTGAAAAATTTAAACTACAAAGAGATTGCATCATTGGGTAGAACACCAGAAACTACAAAAAATATTAAAACAGAGGTTTCAAAAGAAACAACTCCAGTTGCGGATGTTAGATTAAGTAATCAACAAAAAGCAGGAACTCAAATTGCCGCTGTTAGAAATTTCTTTTCTAATCCTTTAAAAAATATTGGAAATTAATATATGTCATTAGATGTTCATCGCATTACAGGTAGGTCTTCAAACTATAAATTTGATCGTGGTGGAAATCCTACAGACTTTGGCCCTTTTGTTGGCGAAATTATGAACAATATAGACCCTACTCGTAATGGCAGAGTCCAAGTGTATATTGAACAATTTGGCGGACCTAATAAGAAAAATGAAGCAGGCTGGCGAACAGTTAATCATGTTTCTCCGTTTGCTGGAGCAAGCCCTAAGACAAGTACATCAACAGGTACTGGTACCTATGGATCAACTAACAATCAACAAAGTTATGGTATGGCATTTAGCCCGCCCGACATTGGTGTGAAAGTCATATGCTTTTTTATAGCAGGCGATCCTAATCAAGGTTTTTACACAGGTGTACTCCAAGAGCAAGGCATTAATTCTATGATACCTGCTGTCGGAGCAACAGCAAATGCTGCCAAGCAAAACGCAAATCAAAATGCTTATTTTGCTAAAAGTCCACAATTGCCTGCCACTGAAATTAATAACGCAGAACAAAATACTGCTATTACAGAAAACCCACAATTTTTTAATCAGCCTAAACCAGTTCACAGCTATGTTGCTAGTGTATTGCTTAATCAAGGTTTGGTCAATGATCCTATTAGAGGATCAATTAGTTCTTCTATACAACGTGAAAGTCCAAGTACTGTATTTGGATTTAGTACACCTGGCCGCCCAATATATCAAGGTGGATTACAAGATTCTGAAATTGTACAAAAATTAAATTCAGGATCTGTTCCTGTAACAGCCACTAATGTGGTTGGACGTAAAGGCGGCCATTCCTTTGTTATGGATGACGGTGATATCTCAGGAACAAACTCTTTGGTACGTATTCGTACAGCCAAAGGGCATCAGTTAACTATGAGTGATGATGGTAATTGTTTTTATATTGCGCATGGTAGCGGCCAAGTATGGCTGGAGTTTGGACAAGAAGGAACACTTGATGTTTATTCTACTAACTCAATTAATTTACGCTCAGATGGTATTATAAATCTACACGCCGACAAAGATATTAATATAAATGCTGGCGGAAATATTAATATGAAAAGCGGCACAGCCACAACTATAGCCAGTGAAGGTACATTTACCTGCGCCACCGCAGAATCTTTACAAATATACAGTGAAACTAAAATTAAAATTAAAGCTAACGGAGAGTTAGGCATAGACAGCATTGGCGGTTTCTGGAATGGCCGAAGAGGGGCTTTAATATTACAAGGAAAAAATTTAGAAATTAATCCAGGGTTTGCTCCGTTTATAGCAGCTCCTTCTGGATTGACAGAATATACACTACCTAACGCACAGTTTGACACCAGCACCGGTTGGAAAGTAGATGCTGAAGGTACATTGAGTATTTGTACTCGTACCCCATCACATGAGCCATGGCCATATCATAACCAAGGTGTTCAAGTTAATGTTAACCTAGGCAACGGCATAAATTCAACTCCGCCTGGAGCTCCAACAGTACCAGCCGGCGTAAGCATAACTAAAACAAATTAACATGGCAATTTTTAAATACACTCTTCCTTCTGGTTCAACATTTGAGTTAAATGCTCCATCTGGCACAACTCAAGCTCAAGCAGACAAAATTTTTTATGAACAAGTTGCTGCTGGTACATTTGTTGGGTATAATCCAGGCGACACTTTAACAAGCCCACAAGAAGCAATTAATAATTTTGGCATTACTCGATTAGAGCGAGGCACAGCTGGAGTAAACGATCGGGCTATACTAGAAATAATTTCGGGATTGCCAGTTGTAGCTACTTTACCTAATTTAAATAATGTAGTTACAGCTAATATTATAAATCAGGCTAATTATGTTCAAGTGACTGGTAATGCTACCTCAACAGATGCAGGATCTAGTACTTTTAGTCAAGGTGTTCCGGGGATTGGCCCGTTATCGCCTGTACAAATACAAGCTATTATGGCACAAATTGCTGCAGTAGTCGGTCAAGCATGGAATGTTATTACACAAGAAAAAGGTATTGGATACTACGGGTTCAATTCACAACAACTTGAAAGAGCTGGATACATTAAACCAGGTTTCTCAAAACAATATTGTCCAATTAATACTAGCACATTTGCTAATCCAGCTAATTTTGTTTCAGTTATGAAATCTCCAAGCCCTTGGACTGGACTTAATGGAGTTACTAGTGTTAATGATATATTAAATAATCAAGTAATACAAAATCAAATACAATATCAGTTAATGATGGATAGTTATGATTCGTTAGTATCTTTGGGAGTAATTGTTCCGGCTAAACCAACGGTGTCCACCCCATCCATAAGTACTGGACACGTTTATAATAACGACGGAAATTTAGTTTCAGCATCTGCGTTATCATTATTTACAAATTCAACAGGAGCATAAAAATGGCATTTGGTCTTAATCCATCTTTACCGTTAGGCTCAATACCTACAGATATATCTAAGCTAGGCGGAACTGCTGTAGCTCAATACAATGCCGGCCTTACTGCCCTGTCAACTGGTGCGGTAGGATTTGGGACTACGGCGCTTAATGATGTTAAAGCTGCAACTGGGACAGTGCAAACTCAACTATCAGGATTAGCAACAGGATTAACAGGTGGTGACCTTGCGGCCACTTCTGCCGCAGTTAAAACTGCAGTTGATGGAGACATTGGAGCATTAATAGCCTGTGGAAGCAAATATGGAACAGCGGCAACTACAGCATGGGCGGCTGCTAACAAATTTTATGATAATGCAGGTAATATTGCTGGCAATGCTCTTGCTAGTCTTAGCACTATTGATGTTGATGCCTTGGCAAAAAATGCTGTAACTAGTGTAGAAGGAATTGTTGCAGATCTTGCTAAAAACGCTGCTGGCGCAGCACTTGGAAGATTAAACACTTTAGCAGCCCCTGCTTTAGCTGCAATAGATACATTAGCAAAATCAGTAAAATCTGCTATTTCTTTTGTAAACTCATTACCAGGACTAGTATCAGGCATACAAAAAGGCGCGGCATTTAATAATACTGTTGACCGTAAAACTATAGATGCGGCAATGGATAGAGTAATTGGTAGTGATTTAATAAAATCTCCTACATATGAATTACCATCGGCAACAAGTTTAGGTATTGCGGCAGATATAGCCAAGGCAAAAGCATTAATAGCCCAAACACAAGCTACAGTGGGTGCTGTAGTTGGGCAAGCACAAGTTATCGCTGGCCAAGCAACTAATGTGGCAAACAATGTAGTAACCGCTGCTAATAATACTAAAAATCTATTTGGATAAGTATAGTTATGGCTACTTTTGTTGGATACTCTACCATTAATCGCAACAAACAGTTTACACTGGTTGATGACGCTTTAATTAAACAAGATTTGCTCAATGCGTTTAACATTAGGCAGGGAGAACTACCTGGGCGGCCAGGTTACGGCACAATTATTTGGTCTTTTTTGTTTGAAAATCAGTTACCAGATACACAGCAAGCAATTTACGATGAAGTACAACGAGTAGCCGGCGGAGACCCTAGATTATATATTCAAAACGTTTATTCTTACCCACAACAAAACGGAATGCTAATTCAAATTATACTACAAACTGTGGCTACAACAACCGCCCAACAACTATCCATATTCTTTGATCAAACCCAGCGTAGTGCTAGTTACGTTTAAATTTAAAGTAAAACTACCCAGTTTATTAAATCCATAAATACTTGTAACACTGGAATAACCATGGCAAAAACAACAAGACAAACCGCACTATTTGGAGTCGAAGATTGGAAAAGAATCTATCAAACCTATAGCGAAGGTGACTTTCAATCCTATGATTTTGAGACTTTACGCAAATCTTTCATAGATTACTTACGTCAGTATTATCCAGAAACATTCAATGATTATATTGAAAGTTCAGAATTTATTGCCCTACTTGATGTTATGGCTTTTATGGGGCAAGGCCTGGCATTCCGTACAGATCTAAACACACGTGAAAACTATATTGATACAGCAGAACGTCGAGACTCTGTTATTAAACTTGCTAACTTAGTTTCTTATCAACCACAACGCAATACAGAAGCTAATGGTTATATTAAAGTATTATCGGTATCAACTACAGAAAATGTTGTTGATTATAACGGCACTAATTTATCTAACATTACAGTTAACTGGGCCGACCCTGCCAACTTTGACTGGCAAGAACAATTTACAGCAATTATTAATGCTACATTAGTTGATACACAGTCTATTGGTCATCCGGGTAACGACCAAACAATTTTAGGAGTAGATACACAGGAATATACTATTAACTTAGTTCCCGGATATTTGCCAATAATTCCTTATACAAGTATTATTGATGGCGTTAATATGCCATTTGAAATTGTAAATTCTACATCCGTAGGTGAAACATACATTTATGAACCTCCTCCATTGCCAGTGGGCCGCTTTAATATATTATTCCGTAACGATGAATTAGGATATCAATCGGCCAACACAGGATTTTTCTTCTTGTTTAAGCAAGGCACATTACAAAATCAAGATTTTAATTTAGTACAACAAGTTTCTAATCGCACAGTTGATATTAATATCGAAGGCGTCAACAATACCGATATTTGGTTATATCAATTAGACAATGTAGGAAGTGTTACTTCTATTTGGCAAAGAGTTGCTTCGGTTTATACTGCGGCTATTGAACAAAATAGTTCTACTATACGAAAAGCCTATTCAGTGACAAGTCGTACTAATGATCAAATTACATTAGTGTTTGGTGACAATGTTTTTGCTAGTATTCCAGTAGGACAGTTCCGCACTTATGTTCGTGCTAGTAATGGATTACAATATATTATTAATCCAGAAGCAATGCAATCAGTACAAGTTCCTATTTCCTATGTTAGTCGTTCAGGAACGTTAGAAACTGTTACATTTACTTGCGGCATTACTAATCCGGTTACTAATGCTACTGCTCGTGAGACTATTGACCAAATTAAAGAACGTGCTCCGGCTCGTTACTATACACAGAATCGTATGGTTAACGGAGAAGACTATACAAATTTTCCGTTTACAACGTACAATTCTATTTTAAAAAGTTCAGCTGTTAATCGTTCCTCGATTGGAACAAGTCGTTACTTAGATTTGGTTGACCCAACGGGCACATACTCTTCGACAAATATTTTCGCTGCCGATGGCGCATTGTGGTATGAAAACACAACACCAGCGTTTACTTTTGGATGGCAAACAACCAATGATATTAACAATGTTATTCTTAATGATTTAACACCTATTTTATTGGGTGAAACATTAAAACAATTTTACTATGCTAACTTTCAACGCCCTAACTTAGTGCCTATTAACTATTTGTGGCAAGAAAGCACCACTATTGTCAATGAAACCACTGGCTATTTTATGAATAGTTCGGACGTGCCTCAACCAATTGGTCAGGGCTATGCCAGTAACAATGCTCAATATATTGTTGAAGGATCGTTGGTTAAATTTGTACCCCCAACAGGATACTATTTTGATTCTAATAATGAATTACAACCAGGCACAGCGTCAGTTAACGGCGGCAGTTTAACAATTTGGGCAAGTGTTCAGGCTGTACTTGCCGATGGCACCAATCAAGGTTTAGGTAATTTGGCTTCTGGTGTTGGGCCGGTAGTACTTAACACCTATGTACCAACAGGGGCTATTGCCAATCAAGTAATTCCGTTGTTTATTAATCAATTTAGTACATCAGTAAGACGAACAATTTATAATCAAATATATTTAAATGCTAATTTTGGTTTAGGATATGATAGTACCGGTAGTATTACTGGTACACCATATACTTGGTATGTTATTACTGCCGCTAATCTTGCTGTTGGTGCGGCTTGGAGTCAGGAATATGCTGGAGATACAACAGGTACAGGACTTGATGCTAGTTGGTTAATACAATGTACTTTTAACGGTAATCAATATACTACAATATCACGCAGCCTTGATTACTATTATGGTAGTGTGTTAGAAGTACGCTTCTTCTTTGATTCAGCACAGGCAATTTATGACAGTCGCACTGGCACAGTCATTTCAGATTATGTTAAAGTGTTAAAAGTTAATAGTCAACCCACAAATAATTCTCCACTGCTAACAGATATTAATCTTAAAATTATTGGTCAGCCAGTACTTACTGATGGATTGGTTGATGATTTCCAAGTATTAGTTAGCTACCAAGACTATAACAATGATGGCATTCCTGATGATCCCGATTTTTTCTATGAAATTACAGGCGCTTATCCTGGAAATTATCCAACGCCAACTGCTACCACATCTACAACACCTTGGGTATTTTTTCAATTAACAACAGACTTTGATAATCTCCAAAGATATTTGTTGCAACCATCTGGTACTGTTGTTAGTAGCTACGCAACACAAGCTGCAATTGAATTAGTTAAAGAACAATATGTAACTGGACAAGTATTTTATGCTTATTCAGACAATAATTTTTATATATTAGAAGCAACTCTTACAACCACAAGAGTATTAACTTTAGTTACTGGTTGGAAAGCAGAAATTGGCAGACAAAGTTTATACTTTCAGTATCGCCATAATAGTGCATTAACTAATCTTATTGATCCTGGTAGTACAAATATTATTGATTTATATTTGGTTACATTACAATATTATACTGCTTATCTTGCTTGGATTCAGGATACTACTGACACGGTGGTAGAACCTACAGCTCCAAATATTAATCAATTAACAACAGAGTATGCTGGATTACAAACTTATAAAATGATCAGTGATAACATGATTCTTAATAGTGTAGAATTTGTTCCACTATTTGGAAGTAAAGCCGCAGAAGCATTGCGAGCAACTATTAAAGTTGTTCCGGCACCCAATACTAATGCTAGCAATAATCAAATACAAAATTTAGTTTTAGCAACTATGAATGCTTACTTTGATATTGCTAATTGGAACTTTGGCGATACATTTTACTTTTCAGAATTATCAGCATATATCCATTCGCAAATTGGAACTTATGTAGCGTCAGTGGTATTAGTTCCTTTAAATCCTCAGCTGAGTTTTGGTGCTTTGTATGAAATTCAATGCGCCCCCAATCAAATTTTTGTTAATGGAGCAAACATTAACGATATACAAATCATTACAGCATTGACAAGTACTAACTTACAATCCGCCGGGGCGATATAATGGCTGCAAAAGTTCGGTCAGTTGATTTTTTACCAGAAATATTTCAAACACCAGTAAACAAACAGTTTCTGTCAGCCACTCTTGACCAGTTAATTCAAGAACCTGCTTATAAACAAACGCAAGGATACATTGGTCAAAAAGTTGGTCCAGGTGTTAATCCTACAGACACTTATGTAACTGAACCTACGGCTGTTCGCAATAACTATCAATTAGAACCTGGTGTTGTAATGCTTAATCCCGATACAGGCGCGGTTAATGATGTTATTACCTATCCAGGCATAATTGACGGATTGTCAACGCAAGGTGCTATTACTGATCAAACCGATAGATTATTTGAAAGTGAATACTATTCTTGGGATCCGTTTGTAGATTTTGATAAATTTAATAATTATGCTCAATATTACTGGTTGCCTAACGGCCCTGATGCTGTTATAGTATCTGCTACAGAAATTCCAACTCAAGAAACTTTTACAGTTACACGTCAAAACGGTGTTTATACATTTAGCGGATATGCTGGTAACAATCCTACTTTAACATTAGCTCGTAACGGATCTTATAATTTTGATATTTCCCAAGCAAATGCTGATGCTATTGATTATAGAGTTATAAACAACGGAACAAGTTCTTGGACGATAGATTTTCAAGCTAATCCTACTTTAACATTAGTTCGTGGCAATACATATACTTGGAATTTAGTTCAAACGGCTCCTTTAGCATTTTATATTAAAACAGAATTGTCGTTTGGGACAACAAATCTATGGAATACAGGAGTACAAAATAACGGAGCCAGCCAAGGGCTAGTAATTTTTACTGTTCCAACAAATGCCCCAGATACACTATACTATTGTAATGATATAGAATTTAATCTCCGTGGACAATTTAATATTGTTGATGCTACTCCAGGCACAGGTCCTGATTTTTGGATTCAATCACAGCCTGGCGTTAGCGGAAGACTGCCTTGGTCTCCTAACATTTCCTCTCGTGATGTATTAGGGGTAATTAATAACGGTATTGACATAGGTACCCTAACATTTAATGTTCCAGATAAAACAGCACAGAGTTTTTATACATCTATGCCTTATATCAACTACCCGACCGTAGGAGTAGGCAGAGTAAATCTTGTTGCCCCGCCAACTTTGTTATATAATCAAATTAACGGTATTTCAGTAGAACAGTTTTTAACAACCTATCCTACTGGCATCGACGGTATTACTAGTCTTGCCAATCGAACATTAGTATTTTCTGTACAATCATCTGATCCAGTGCCAGGTGGATGGATTAATCAAACTCCATTTGATCCGTTAGCACCCGGCGACATTGGAGCGATTGGCTCTTATGACTCAACTACATTTTCAGAAGCTACCCCAATTACAGATCAAGCAATACAATTTGGACTATGGCAGATTCAATATGTAAACGATGTTAATGGAGTACCGTTTATTCGTCTTAACAGCATTTTATCTATAGCAGAGCTATCACAATTTAGTATTACTTCAGGCACAGAATATGTTAATACCAACTGGTATAAAAATTCCCAAGGTTTCTTTCAAGAAATGCCGTTGCTTACTGCCGCTCTTTCAACATTGTTCTACCAAGACGGCCAAGACCCAAATATATTTGGAGCAATTAATTTAATTGATCAAGCCACAGATGCATATATTAATGTAGATACTGAAATTTTAGGGGAACTTAATTATACAAGTCCTAACGGAGTAACATTTACAAATGGTCTAAAGGTTACGTTTGAAGGGACAGTATATCCAGAATCATATCAAGGTAACACATATTATGTTCAGGGCGTTGGGTCGGGCATTATATTAGTACCAGAAACATCTTTAATTGTTCCTGAATCTTATGCTGTTGAAACTGAAATTATTAATGTAACTAATGCAGTGGGAACAGGGTCATTAGTTACATTAAGTTATTTTGAACAACCAACTCCACCATTCGCTCCGGGCCAGTTAATTGTTGTAGCCGGTATTACTTCAGTTACAGGAAATTACAATGGAATTTATACAGTTTTATCTTCGAGCAAAACCTCATTAACTTATAGTAGTGCGGCAGTCGGAGCGTATACAAGTGGTGGCAATATTGCTTCTTACGGCAATCAACCAGCTCGACAAGATTATATTACAATTAATATGGCAAGTCAAGATTTAAATCCTTGGTCTCGGAGTAATCGCTGGTTCCATATTGATGTAATTAATGCTACGGCAATTTATAACGATACCACCCCTACATATGTTAGTGCTGAAAGGGCAACTCGTCCAATTTTAGAATTTCGAGCTAATACCAAATTATTTAATTTTGCTATTCAAGGAATCGATGCGGTTGACGTAATAGATTTTATACAAACTGATGCATTACTTAACGTCAACGGTAAAACCAGCTATACAATTAACGGCTATACACTTGTTCAAGACAGTACTATTATTTTTGCTGTTGATGATAATTTTGATGTTCGTAAAGAAGTTTATACTGTAAACTTTATTGTTCCTAATCCGCAACAATCAACAATACCTATTATTGATTTAATCCCTAAAACTACTGTATTAACAAATCAAGGAACAGTTTCAATTAATGGTACAGTACTAGCTGTACAATCCATTAAAGGCAATGGAACAGCTGCTACTATAAAATTTGATCCGCTGGGATCTCCCCCATTTTTAATTGGCGACCCTGTTACTGTCCGTGGCATTACACCAGCTGGGTATAATGGCATTTATACTGTAACCGCTTGTACAAAATCCACTGTAAGCTATAGTAATACTACAACTGCCGCTTATATCAGCGGTGGAACAGTTAGTATAGTAGGCCAAAGTTACTATTATGACGGAATTAACTGGATTTTAGCTCAACAAAAATCAAATGTTCAGGAGCCACCTTTGTTCGATGTATTTGATAGCAATGGTTATAGCTTTGGCGATACAACACAATATCCAAGTACAAACTTTACTGGTTCTAAATTATTAAGCTATGCTGAAAATCCTGACAACCCAATAGATACTGTGTTGGGAATTCCGTTAGCATTTTTTAGCATTAATAATATCGGTGATACATTATTTGATAATAATTTTTATACAGACACATTTATATATACTCCTACCTCAACAGGAGTAGGTCAGACTATAAATGTCAGCGAAGGATTTGTTTATCAATATAGTAATCTTACTGCATTTACTTTAGAAATTGGCTGGCAAACTGCCGCAATTCCGTCCTTAGCCCGCCAACAGTTCCAATTTACTTACAATGGGCAAGCATTACAACTTGATGTAGTAGCACAGACAGATTTAAATGTTCCAGCTGTACAAATTTTTATTAATAGTGTATATCAAGATCCATCAACTTATACATTAACAACTAACAGTCTTGGCAATACAGTTATCACTTTAACTGGTACAGGTTATGTTGCCGGCGATATTATTGAAGTGTTGGTTTACAGTCAAACAGCCAGCGCTCAAGGTTTTTATGAAGTTCCTGTCAATCTTGAAAATAATCCGTTCAACGGCAATAGCAGTCAATTTACGTTAGGTACTGTTCGCCAGCATTACGGCACAATTTGCGAAAATTTATTAGACTTTCAAGGCACAATCAATGGACGCAACAATACTCGTGACTTAGGTAATATTATTCCTTATGGTCAGCAAATATTACAACAATCATCGCCGCTTACACTTGCTGGCTTCTTTATACGCAATGCTAACTATGATATTTTTGGCGCATTAGCATACAACAGTCAAGAATACACAAAATATAAAAATAAAATATTAACAGCGGTAACACAATTAGATATTCAACCAGGACAATCTATTAGTAGTATTCTTGATTTAACCATACAAAAAATTACATCAAGTCTTACAAGTTCAGATTCGTTTTACTGGTCGGATATGTTACCATGCGGGTCTAACTATACTTCAACTTCCACAACAGTTACTCCAATTACCATACAAACATTTAATACTACCCAGATGTATGATTTTACATCGTCCAATTATCAAAGTTTGTTAGTATATTTAAATGGTGTATTGCTATTGAGAGGTACAGAATACACCGTATCTACTATTGCTCCTAAGCTAACACTTTTAGTTCCAATAACCACAGGTGATGTTGTCACCATTAACGAATATATTCCGGTATTAACTACTAGAAATTCAACAACTACAAATACTAATACAGGTGTTTCTACTACTAAAACAGTTACAACATCTACAAATCCAAGTCCTAACTGGTGTCCTAATACACCAAGTAAGATGGGTTTATATCCTAAATATAAACCAGAAATTTATCTTGACGAAACATATAACGAGCCAACATTTGTAATCCGCGGCCACGATGGATCTACTACCATTGCATTTGGCGATATTCGCGACCAAATATTAATTGAGTTTGAAAAACGTGTTTATAATAATATTAAAGTAGACGATAATCCAATTCCACTAACTACTGATGAAGTAGATCCAGATTTCTACCCAGCACAAACTACAGCATTGTTACCAGGCTATTTCCGTAAAACACCATATACCTGGCAAGAAGTAAATCAGATTTTAAACGAAACTTTCTTTGCTTGGGTAGGGCAAAATAAGATTAACTATACTACACAAACTTATGTAGCAAGTAATCCGTTTACCTACAACTATAGAGAATCAGCTAACCGCATTGATCAACAACCGTTCCTACAAGGAAACTGGCGCGGTATCTATCGTTATTTTTACGATACAGAAACACCTAACACAACACCTTGGGAAATGCTTGGCTTTACGGAAGAGCCACTATGGTGGATGGAGCGTTATGGCCCAGCACCTTATACCTCGGGCAACACAGTATTATGGGGCGATCTTGAAGCTGGTCTAGTAGCCGACCCACTTGGCCCTTACATTCTTCCTGAATACGCTCGTCCTGGCTTACTTGAAATTATACCAGTTGGGTCCGAAGGCGATTTATTAAATCCACTTGAATGTGTAGTTGGTTTGAATGATCCGTCTGGTTTCCAAGCATCTTGGATGGCTGGAGACGGCGGCCCAGTTCAGGACTCATGGTGGAACAGTAGTGCGTATCCGTTTGCTATCATGCGTTTACTTGCTTTAACAAAACCAGCGCAATTCTTTTCGCTATTTGCTGACAGAGATTTATATCGCTATAACACAACATTAGGTCAATATTTGTATAATAATCGCTATCGTTTAGATGCTAACGGTGTACAAATTTATGGCAATGGCGTTAGTAAAGCTAGTTATATTAACTGGATTGTAGATTATAATCAACGCATAGGATTAAACAGCACAACCTCGTTAACCAATGCGTTAGCAAGTATTGATGTTAGATTATGTTATCGTATGGCATCGTTTTCCGACCCGGTGTATGTACAGTTGTTTACAGAACGTGCTGGTCCAGCATCAACTAATAACAGTTTATTAATTCCTCCAACAAGTTATGATTTATTATTTTATAAAAATCAACCTTTTAACACTATTAATTATAGTGCCGTAATTGTTCAAATTGTAGAATTGGATAACGGCGGGGTTGGATATAGTGTATCTGGATATAGTAATATTAGCCCTTATTTTAAAATTTTTATTAGTAGTCCTGTGGGAGCATTTCAAACTATTACCAGCGGGGATTTATCGGTTCAAGTGCCAACGCAATATACTGATAATACAACACAAATACCATATGGATATGTATTTACAAATCCCGCCAGTGTCTGCGACTTCTTATTAAGCTATGGGACTTGGTTAACTAGTCAAGGCTTAATGTTTGATAATGTGTTTAATGGGTATACATTAAACTGGAATCAAATGTGTCAAGAATTTTTGTACTTTGCCGCGCAAGGTTGGACATTTAATACAATTATTAATTTAAATCCATCTGCCACAACAATTACAGCAAGTCAACCTATTAGTATTGTAGATACTATTGCTAGTGTCACTCCTGAGAATATGTTACTAGATCAAAATGGCAATGCTCTGGACGTTAGTAAGATGGTGGTAAATCGTGACGGAAATCAGTTTTCAGTATCTACTCTTAATCAACAAACTATTAACTATCTAACATTAAAATTTACAAATTACGAAGATATGATAGTGTTAAACAACACAAGTCAGTTCCGTGATTTAATTTACAATCCAATTACAGCTGCTCGCCAGTCTAGATTAAGTTTAATTGCTTCAACTACTACTGAGTGGGACGGACAATTAAATGCTCAAGGATTTATTCTCAATCTAAATAATGTAAAAGAATGGGATTCAAATAGAACGTATGCTAAAGGCGAAATCGTATTATATAAAAATACATATTGGCAAGCATTAGTTATTTCACAACCACAACAAAAATTTAATTATACAAATTGGGTAAAGAGTAATTATCAATTAATTGACCAAGGATTACTGCCTAACTTAGCCAACAAAGCCGATCAATTAACTACAGCATATGATGTATATCAAGCTAACTTAACTTCTGATAATGATTTATTTGCGTTTGCTTTAATAGGATTCCGTCCTCGCCCTTATATGACAGATATGAACCTTAACGGAGTAACGCAGGTTCAATTATATCAACAATTTCTTGGAACAAAAGGAACATTGCGTGCCGCTGAAGTATTTAAAACTGCTCGCATCAATGGAAAAGAAAGTGGAGCATACGACATTTATGAAAATTGGGGTGTGTTATCAGGAACTTATGGTGCGCAGGCCAATAAGAGTTATTTTGAAATACAATTAAATCAATCGTTATTGTCTTATAATCCTTCGACCATACAAGTCATTGTTCCAGGGCAAACAAGTGAAGCTAACCAATCGGTATATGTTAAAAATTTGTGGAAAACAAGTTATAATATTACAAGTTCTGATATTCTTCCTACTACTTATGAAAATAGTAATTTGCCGCAAGCATTACCAACAGCAGGCTATGTATGTTTGGAGGATGTTGATGTTACTGTATTTGATATTAATGATCCAACGGCAATTGATGCTAAAATAAACAATATTGGAACTGGAACATATATCTGGATAGCTAAAATAAACAGTTATAATTGGGGTGTTTATCGTGTTGAAGATGTTCCAGGTCAAATGATTTCTTTGACTGACAATCTTAACTCTACTGCTATAGTTCAATTTAATGCCGCCCATGGATTATCTTATGGCGATTTAATTATTATTAAGTATTTTAATCAAGGTGTTAATGGAGTTTATCGTGTATTAGCAGTTTCAAGTACCACTACTATTATTATTGAATTTAATTTTACAAATACAAATGTAAACTCTTTAACAGGAACTGGATTAGTATTTCATTTACAAAGTGCTCGAGTAAATCAAGCCAGCGACATTTCAACCTTACCTTACGTAAATAGTTTAACACCAGGAAGCATTGCGTGGGTAGACAACGACGGTAATGGACACTGGGAAACACTACAAAAAGGTTCTCCATTTACTATAAATCAAACCATTGCTCCGGGTCTTGCCGGCACAGCAAATTTTGGAGCAAGTGTTGCTCAAGTCAATGATAATTTTGGAGCATTAGTTGGAGTGCCTGGCGCACAAGCCGGTGCTGGGTCAATATATACATATTTTAACGGTGTTTATCAAGATTATCAGTTTAATACTGAATTAATATTAGGCACCCAAGGCACTGCCGGGTATGGCAATGCTGTGGCATTTGGAAATCATAATTGGGGAGTCGCTGGGGCCAGTACTAGTAATTCAGGAGCAGGATATGCTGCTATAATTTATAGAAATTCAGATACTGGATTTTATACACAAGTACAATTATTGGTTGCTCCTGATCAAAATTTTAGTCCTATAGGATTTGGATCATCCGCTGCAATTAGTTTTGATGAACGCTGGATGTATATTGGTGCTCCTGGCGCTAATGTAGTTTATGCTTATGAAAAAGTTGAAGTTGTAGAACAATCAATAACTTATACAACAAATGGCTCGCAGACTTTATTTGAATATGATACAGCAATACAAATTAATTATTTTAACCCAAATCAATTAATAGTTACATTAAATGGTAACATTGCGACTTATGGAACTGACTATACAATTAATGAAAATTATGTAATTTTTGTAGCCGCACCTGGTACTAACCAAACTTTAACAATTAGTCGCTCTAACGCAATTCAACTTAACACACAAACATATTATGGAATTCAACAAAATGCCACTTCAGGCATTGGTATTTCTGCGGTCTTTAATGTCACTAATACTCGCGGTGTTTATACTAGCGAGTTAGTGTCTGGAGGGGTCAGCTATCAAATTGGTGATATACTTACTATCAATGGAACACAATTAGGTGGAACTGACCCTACTGATAATTTAACTGTTACGGTTACTGACGTTTTAAGCGGAAGAATAACAGCGTATAGTGAATCAGGAACCGGAACAGTTACAACATCAACATTTACACTAAACAATTATTTGTACAATGCTACAAGCATTTATAATTTTACAGTAAAAGTAAATGGGGTACTACAACGTCCTTTCTTAGATTATACATTTAATAATACAACAACAGCGTTAACTTTCTTATCAGGATCTATTCCGCCGTTAGGTGCTAAAATTATTGTATCTACTCCTACCTACTGGCAGTATGTTGAAACTATTACATCGGCTAGCTCGGTAAATGGAGATAAATTTGGATCAAGTATAACAACAACTACTGATGGCCGTCAAATAATGATTGGCGCTCCTAATGCCCAAGTTAATTTAACAGTAGGCGCGGGGACAACATATGTATTTGATAGAAGTGTTTTACGTTATATTGTATCAACCCCAAGTCAATTAACTTATACTGTTCCAGGCAACGTAGTGTCTCCAGTGGCAGTAAGTGTAAACGGAATATTTTTGCTTACAACAGAGCAGTCACTTGAAGGACAATTCACGGTTAGCGGCAATAACATTATATTTTCTAATATTACCTTTAATTACGGCGACATAATTGAAATTGAAACTAACGCAATTACACAAATACAGCAAGTAAACAGTAGTACAATAAAATATCAAGCATCTTATGGATTTGATGTTGTGTCGTGCCCATTAAATTGTAGTTTATATGTTGGAGCTCCGTATGACAGCACTTATTTACAATTTGCAGGATCGGTAGACTACCAAACTAATCAGTCTCGCGTTTACGGAATAACTACTTCTACCATTGCTAATCCTACTATTACAGCCGGCGGAACTTTGCGTATTAATAACACACAAGTTACCGTTCCAGGATTACCAAATAATACAGCAGCAGGATTTGCAGCTGCAATTAATGCCGCAGGAATTCCTAATGTACAAGCATCAGTTACTCCTGACTTAACATTTATTGGTGATGGCAGCACACAAATTTATAATATAGGAACTTTATACTCCTCAGCTAGTGCTTATAATACAGTAGTTTATGTAAACAATATTTTACAAACATACGGAGTTGATTATTCTTATGATAATTCTAATCAAAATATTTACTTTACCTATGCCCCTATTCCTGGTAATACTATTTTAGTAGTATCAGGAAGATTATCAATTTTTATAGAAAATATAAAAGCTGCTGTTACTAATAATTTACTAACAGTACTTCCTGGAGCAACAAATTCTGTATTCAATCAACTAGGATTTAATACATTTGTATTTTCTCAGCAACTATTAAGTCCATTGCCAGTTAACAACGCAAATTTTGGATATTCTTTAAGTATAAATTCCAATGCTATTAATTTAATTGTTGGGGCTCCCAACGGGAACATTTACGAGCCAACAACATTTGATGCTGGTCAAACATATTTTGACGAACATAGCACAACCTTCTTTAATTTAATTCCTAACGGCGGTGTAGCATATACATATGATTATTTCCCAAGTAGTACTAAAAATATTAATAATCCAGGACAGTTTGCGTTTGGACAACAAATTTATAATGACCTTACAGTACAAGGCGATAATTTTGGAGAAAGTGTAAGTTATGTTACTGGAAAATTAATGATAGGAGCCAAAGGAAATCCTACTACTAATGGGGATTTTCCTAACGGGTATCCAGGATATGTTACTATGTTTAACAATCTCACAGATAAAGCGGCATGGGCACCTATTAGATATCAACAACCTGTGGTGGATGTTTATAAACTTGACGGAGTATTTTCATATGACGGAACACAATCAGTTGGTATTAATACAACAATTAATGGCGGAGTTCAAACTTACTACGACTTTTTTGATCCCTTACAAGGCAAGATACTTGGCGTAGCCAGAGAAAACATTGATTATATTGGCGCAGTAGATCCGGCCCAGTATAATATTGGATCTGTACATAACCTTGGTAACTCTTGGGGAAGTTCTCATATTGGTCAAATGTGGTGGGACACCGACACAGTTCGTTTTATTGATCCCAATCAAGACGATATTGTCTATGCAAGTCGCCGCTGGGGTACAACATTCCCTGGAAGTAGTGTAGACATTTATCAATGGGTGGAAAGTTCAACACCACCGTCGGGCTATACTGGCCAAGGAACACCATTAAGTCAAACAAGTTATAATATTAATTCTGCTCTAGGATCAAATAATACTTTTACAACAGTATATTATTTCTGGGTTAAAGGAATTACTACCATCGCTGGCGGATCTGGAAAAACATTACCGGCTACAGGCGTTGCGAGTTACATTTTGGATCCAAGAAGTAGTGGATTACCCTATATTGCGGCATTAAATGCTAGTACAGTTGCTATTTACAATGCTCAACGTTTATTAAATGCTAAGAGTACAATATTAAGTATTGGTTTTGATCGCCAATTAAATGATGCTATAGTACATCAGGAATATCAAATTATTATAGACGGAGATGCCGATTCTTTCTTAAATTCTAATTTATATCGTAAATTATTAGATAGTTTTTGCGGAGTTACCTCGGCCGGCAATCCTGTGCCTGATCCAGGATTAAGTCTAGGTATGCGTTATGGTGTTGAGTTTCGCCCACGTCAGTCAATGTTTGCCGATAGATTTGGAGCACTACAAAATTATTTAACACGGGCTAATAATGTAATAGCACAATTTCCTATTAGTGAAACAAGAAGTTTTGAATTACTTAACTCAGAACAACCAATTCCCGAATCAACAGTTACATTAGACGGAGTTACAACCGTTGTTTGGAATAAAGAAGTTCCAAATCTTGAAGTATTAAGCTATCAAAATCTTGCTGTTGTCCCGGCCGGATACAAATATCTTGTTTTGTCTGATAGTTCACAAGACGGATTGTGGACAATATATCAAGTAACCACAAGTAAAACTACGACGCTAATTCAAGTTCAATCATACTATACACCTGCTTACTGGTATTACATTAACTGGTACTTACCTGGATACAATTCAAGCGTTGCTCCAGTAGCTGCGGTACAAAATCAAGGTCAATTATCAACATTAAGCCTTACTGTTGCGCCAGTTGGATCATCGGTTCGTGTTATATCAAATGGTGCTGGCAAATGGGAAATTTATTTACGCTCAGGCATTGATCCTGCTACAGGATGGACTCGTGTTGGGTTAGAAGATGGGACCATTGCGTTTAAAGAAGAACTATGGAATTATGCTGCAGGTAATTTTGGATTTGATGCGCAAGTGTTTGACTCACATTATTTTGACCAAACACCACAAACTGAAACTCGTTATATTATACGGGCGTTAAACGAACAAATTTATATTCAAGATTTAAAGATTGAGCGTAATAGTAGTTTAATATTAATGTTTAACTATGTGTATAGTGAATTTACTGATCCGTCTTGGTTAGTTAAATCTAGTTATGTTAATGTTGACCATAAGATTCGTTCGCTTTTGCCATATCAAACTTACATTGAAGATAATCAAAAATTTGTAATAGATTATTTCCAAGAAGTTAAACCATATCATGTTCAAGTTCGTCAATTTAATTTAATTTATGATGGTAATGATACTTTCGACGGAGATGTAACCGACTTTGACTTACCAGCTTACTGGAAAGCAACATTGGAAACCCCACAGTTTGTTAGCCCAATATTAAATGATATTCCGCCGGGCGACACCAATCCAGACGGATTGCCATACGATGTTGCAATTACTACAAATTATTCTATAGTCAGTGATACTTCATCGAACGCACAAATTTGGCAATATCCTAGTATTTACAGTCAATGGTATGACAATTACTTACTAAGCCTCCAAGGTGCTACTGTTATTAACGGTGGTGCCGGATATACAGTTACTCCAGTTGTAACGGTTACCGGTGGCAGTCCTACTACTAACGCTACAATGACTGCTATTATCGATGGAACCGGACAAGTTATCGGACTTACTGTTGTTAATCCAGGCTCAGGATATATTTCCACCCCTACTATTACAATCAGCGGTGGTAACTTACCAGCTAACCCAACACCTTGGTCTGCCGGATTAGATGTAAATTCTAACAATTATATTATTACTCCATCAAATAATATATTCGCAGTTAGCGAAACCGGTATATTAGGCAATATAGCACCAGCTGGCACAGACGATCAAATTAATGGTACGGTCCCTTTGGTATATGTAGGCACTATAGCAGTGGCTACAGCACAAATGGGAAATCCATTGATACGTGAATTTAAAATTAATATTAAGTATGATAGATACCAATATCAAACTGATATTGTAGACTGGGCTCCTACTACTTTTGTTATTCAAAATTTATCTATTGGATCTGTAACTAGCGGAACAGCAACATTAACATTTGTCGCTCGGCAAACGGAACCCCCTGTTCCAGTAGGCACAACTATTACAGTAGCCGGTTGTTCTAACTTGGCACTAAATGGCACACACATAGTTACGGCGTGTACAACAACTACAGTAAGTTTTACTACAACAGCCACCGGGTCATCGACCGACGGACAATTTACAGCTACAATTATTACTGTTTATCCCAACGGAACACAAGTTCGTTACAACAACAAAGTTTATGCCGCTAATAGCGTTTCAGGTTATGTTGCTAATACAGTATTTGATCCTACAGAATGGGATCTTATTGATCCAGATATGTTAAGTGGTGTAAATCGTACAATGGGTTACTATGTTCCTACTGTTAATGAGCCAGGATTAAACTTGCCGTTGTTAATTGACGGTATTGACTATCCGGGTGTACAAGTATCTGGTATAAGTTTTGAATTCGACACAGGATTTGACCGTGCTCCTTATGACACAACAACATTTGACAACATTTTATACAGCCGTGATGGAAGATTGACCTACGACAAAGGTATATTAGATACATTCTTTGAAAGTGAATATCTTGACCCATACTTAGGAACACGACCAACAGATATTAATATTGATGGCGGCAAATATGTTGATGTGTTTGAAAGTCATGCTCCAGAAGAATTAGTACCAGGTATAGAATTTGACACATTAGACTTCCGTGTGTATACCACACCAGGTGCCGACTGGCTGGGCCTTGGACACGGTTTCCCACAATCATTAACTCAAATAATTTACAACCGCAATAATCCTACTACAAGTTTTGCTGGGACTTTCCCTACACCGTTTGCTTTAGAAATTACAAACTCTACACAACGATATGATTTAACTGAAGGCTCCGATTTCACAGTAGATTGGCCTAATCAAACATTTACTATTTTGAATTCATCGTTAGCTACAGTGAATGGCGACCAATTAGGTGTATATGTTTACGAATTAGGTGGCGGCAATCAAGTTTATAAGAATGTTTACAATGGAGCTGATTTTGGAGACACTTTAATTGTTCCTGTACAATATTATACAGCAGATGGTGATCCAGCTATACAAGAATTTGTTATTTTTGTTAACGGAGTTTATTTAGACAACACTAATTATACCTATGAGTATGATACATTTAGTACCACCGTAGTAAACTTTGATACTACATATACAGATACTGATTTTATAAGTTTAGTGGTACTTTATCCTACTACTATTGACGGTGTAACAACAGATTACAGCTGGAGTTTGCCAGTTACACAAACATTTGTTTCAACCGCAAGTCAACTCGTATTTAATTTAGATAATAGTTTAGATTATACTAATTCAGTTAACGCTATTGTTACTGTTCAGGGCGTTCGCGCTAGAACAGCAGGAGGAATTGACTATTTAGGCGATGATGTAACTACAGTATTTGAAGTAGCACAACGCTTGGGCATCAATCAAGCAACTATTTTAGACACAGATGTTGAAGTTTACTTTAATGACATATTACAACAGCCTTCAACTTATACAGTTACGCCGCTAACAGCTGGTACTATAGTAACATTTAATACTGCTCCAACAATAGATATAAGAATTTACATTGCTGTATGGACTGGTTGGCAAGCCCGTATTGATCCCGTAGCTAAAACATTAACATTTAATACTACAGGTGGATTAAGACCAAGTCTTGGACAGTTCGTATCTGTAACAACATTTAATGACACTCGCGAACAACGTTTATTAACACAAATATTTGTTGGCCCAGTTACAGAAGGAATTACAGTATCTGAAGGGTACGATACAACTGATTACGACCCATTGTTTATAGGTTCAACTGTTATTGTTCAGCCAGCAGTAGCATTAACTGTTGGCCAAATAAAAAACGGATTTATCTATCAAATTAATGTGGCTGGGACTACAAATTATACATTAATTGGCGCATCTAACAATTTTGTGGGGACACAATTTACAGCGGCATGGGGAACCATCTCAAGCACAACAGTAAATAATACCAGCGGTGTATTTGATTGTGATATCACTACATTATATGTAGATCAAACAGTAACAGTATCTGGAACACCGTCTGGCTCGGGTACTATTGTAGGTTATACTGACCCAACTACATATTATATTACTGCTACTAACGGTCTTAACATATTTACTTTGTCAACAACATTAGGCGGGCCAGCTGTTACAACTACTACTGGTGCCACAACAGGATTAGTATTCACACTTAACAATCCTGCTACTGGTAATGGAACAGTATTAGAATTAGAAGTTCTTCGTGATCCATCAACTAATCTTTCAAATGATACAGCTGGATCATTTAACTATACTACTGGTGCTACTATAAGTTTTAATGATTTAAATATGACTCGTGAAACTACAGACATTGCTCGTCCTTGGGTATATTTAAATGGCCAAGTATTAACACCTTATAGAGATTATATAATTACAGGTACAGAGTTAGTATTGACATCGGGTACATTGGGCCCTACAGATACTGTAATGATTACTCAAGTAACAAATTCAGTAGTTCCAGAAGCTATGGAGTTCCGGTTATTCCAAGATATGCGTGATGTTCAAGCCACATATCGCATGACTCCTGCTACAACTACTACAGTAACACAACCGGTTACACAAACAAGTGACATCATTTATGTTGCCGATGCTTCAGGATTAAGCACTCCTAATTTTGCCGCTAATGTATGGGGTGTGGTAATGATTGAAGGTGAACGCATTATGTATCGTGAAATTGATTTGATAGCTAACACAATTAGTAGTTTGTTGCGCGGTACCGGCGGCACAGCAGATGCTCCGCACGAAGTTGGAGCATTAGTTTACAACCTAAATCGCGATAATTTAATGCCAATTGAATATCAAAATTATATTGTTAGTAATAGAAATCCTAATACTAATATGTATCCGGTGGCCGATGGATCTCAAACTGTATTTGTTGCTGATACTATCTCGTTAGCAATCACCGATGCTGCAATTTGGTTAATATCCAACACATATATAATGGGCACTGGCGTAGTTAATTCTGGGTTCTACTATAGAGCTAAAATTAATGTTCCTTCGGGAACGGTATTGACCAATACAACATACTGGCAGCCATTGAGTGCCGCTGTCGAAGTATATGTTGGTGGCGCTCGCCAAACATCAGGTTATACAATTACAGCAGAAACACCAGTTGAAGTAACATTTGAAATTTCTCCGCAAGAGGGTAGTGATGTAGCTATATTAGTGCGTCGTGGTGTAACATGGTATAATCAAGGGGTTGGAACAGCATCTGATGGTGTTCCTTTACAGGAAACTATTAATCCTGGAGCATTATTTTTACAGGGTAACAGTTAATAAGGTTTAGTGTGGTTTTAAAACTAATAAATAAAGAACAATGGAAAATAAAACAACAACTCAACAACCAGCAGTTAAACCTGAAAAACGTCCCAATGATACGGGATCTGTGTCTGTAGAGGGATTTATTAAGATTTACGATCCCCAAAGTCGTAAAGTATTCGTGGAGCAAAAAGCATGATAATTCAACCAGGTTTAGCAAAGATAGAAGGTTTTGTCAAAATTACCGACCCAGCAACGGGAGAAGTTTTAGTTGATAAAAAGAATGCAGTAAATTATGAAAATATTAGTATTGCCATGGCCAATACATTAGCCAACGCTCCTAAAGGTTGGATTTATACCATGGCATTTGGCAACGGCGGTTCTGCTGTTGACCCAACAGGTGTTATTACATATTTGCCCCCAAACGTAACTGGGCAAAATGCTAGTTTATACAACGAAACTTATGCTCAAGTAGTTGATCAAAATTCGTCTAATAATTTGGACCCTGCTAATGATTATATGACAGTATTACACACTTCGGGTAATGTTTATACTGACATTTTAGTATCTTGTTTGTTGGATTACGGTCAACCCCCTGGTCAACAAGCATTTGATAACAGTACCAATTTTAACGGTGAGTATGTATTCGACGAACTGGGCTTACAATGCTGGAATGGCTCTGCCACGGACTTGTTTTTAATAACTCACGTCATTTTTCACCCGGTTCAAAAAGCCCTAAATCGTCAAATTCAGATCGATTATACCCTTAGAATACAGACTTTAACGAACCTAAGTGTAGCATAAATATGAATATATCAAAATGCTATAAATATAATATAAGGATGGAGTAATCATAAATGTCATATACAATTAATCTAACAAACGGGAATGTGTTTGCAGTAATTCCTGATGGAACTATTAACCAAACAAGTTCACAAACACTAGTCGGTAAAAACTACGCTGGATATGGTCAGTTTTTAGATGACAACTTTATTCACTTGTTAGAGAACGGTGCTAATAGCACTCCTCCCGGAGCTCCATTAACAGGACAATTATGGTTTAATACTGCCACAGGTGTATTACAAGTTTATAACGGAGTAGCATTTAAATCCTTAGGCGGCTCACAAGCATCTGCTACTGCTCCAACTAACAACTCCGTTGGCGATTTATGGTATGACACAACTCTTTCACAATTATTTGTATGGACTGGTACAACCTGGTTATTAATTGGTCCAACTTATACATCTGCTACCGGCATAACCGGCGCAATTCCAACTGTAGTTACTGACACATTATCTGCTTCACATATTATTATTGAACTTTATGTCAATAATGCCATTGTTGGTATTGTTAGTGATGACGCAGGTCCTTGGACACCAAGTCCTGCTATTAGTGGATTTGCTACAATTAATCCAGGTATTCAATTGGCATCTACCGTTAACGGTCAAACACCGTTGTTTCAAGGCACAGCCACTAACGCAACAAGTTTAAATGGTGTAACAGCAAGTTCGTTTATGCGTACAAATGCTAATACATCTACTACAGGTACATTAGCTGTAATCAATAATACAGGATTAACGGTTGGTACTAACGGTGATTTAGCAATAAGTGTTAGCGGTACAGCAATTAATTTTACGAATAACGATACAAACGGCAATATTAATTTTGTAATTAATAAAGCTGGTGTTCCAACTACAGCAATGACTATTAATGGCTCCACTGGCGCAATTACTGGTAACCAGATTGATGCTAACTATGCTGACGTGGCAGAAAGATTTGCCTCGGATACAGAATATGCTCCGGGTACAGTAGTTGAACTTGGCGGCATAGCAGAAATTACAATGGCTAGTACAGAATTAAGCGAATCTGTATTTGGTGTAATTAGTACTCGCGCTGCCTATTTAATGAATAGTAAAGCAGGTACTGACTTGACACATCCACCGGTTGCTATGACAGGTCGTGTTCCGGTTCGTGTTATTGGTCAAGTAACTAAAGGTGATCGCTTAGTTTCAGCAGGTAACGGATTAGCAAGAGCAGCCAAATCAGGCGAAGCGACTTCATTTAATGTAATTGGGCGTGCTTTAGAAAGCAAAACTAGTACTGAAGAAGGCGCAGTCGAAGCAATCGTTACAGTTAAATAATACAGAAAATGTAATGACATACTCAGCAGGCAGTTTAATTCAATCTACAGACTATAATGGTTTTGTTTCAACAACAGCAGGTGCTAATATTAATGCTACTTGGAACACTGCATATGGTCAAACCGCTCTTTCAACTGTAGCAGCAGCTGCCACGATTTCAGCAACACAATGGGCCACATTAAATTCAACGATTAGTTCAATGGCAAGCCATCAAGGCACCACAATTACTTCGCGTACTAATCCTACAGCAGGTACTATTATTGCCGTATTAACTAATGTTAACACAGATATTACTAATTGCTACAATAATCGTTATAATGCCGCTACTTTAGGTACACAATTTACTGCATGGACAGGTAGTTCAAGTAAAACTACTAGTACAGGTTCGGGCGGAGCAGCTTGGGCTATTACATTTACTCACACGGTAACATTTGCTAATACAACAGCAGCGTCAAACTTCTTTAATGCTGGCGGATTAGTTAAAATTCAATTTAGTAAAACTTCTACAGGTACAACAGAAGATACAGAATGGAATGCATTTATTGGTACAACTTGTGGAACAATTTATTTAAGTTCTACAGCAGCATCCAAAACAATTAGTGGTGGCACATACACAGGTACTACTAAAGTAGGCGGAACAGGCACTCCAAGTACATTGGCAACAGGTACTGGATATTTTCAGTTAACTGGCACCCCAGTTACACTTTATAAACAATTTGACTCAGATCTACCGTATAATGCTAATTATGTTCAAGTCGACGCATCTGTTTCTGGAGCAGTTATTACATTTACTACAACCTGGTTTGACGATGGCACAGCGTTAAGTGCTGTAATTTCAGGTGGTACAGCTACAAATGGTATTACATTTGGTACAGCACCAGCAACGGTGGTAACATATTTCCCACCGGAACAGACAAATTTAAGTCCTGTATGGGGAACACCTACAGTAGCAGCATCGGTAGTATAATTAACAACGGAATAATTAAATGACTTATATAACAGGCGGACTAATACAAGCGGCAGACTACAATGGCTTTGTTTCTACAACAGCGGGCGCAAATATTAATGCAACTTGGAATTCTGCTTACGGTCAACCAGCACTATCAACAGTAGTTGTTGGCGGAACAGTAACAGCAGCTCAATGGGCGACTCTTAATACTACTATTTCGCAAATGGGAGCTCACCAAGGCACTGCTATTACTTCACGTACTAATCCTGTAGCCGGTAATATAATTTCTGTTTTGACTAATGTTAACACTGATATAACTAATTGTTATAATAATCGTGCTAATGCCGCCCTTGTTGGAACACAGTTTACAGGATGGACTGGTACTGCTAGTTTTCCAGGCGGTATTGGTAATACCTCTGGTAACGTTGATGGCAAATGGACAGCAACTTTTACAGACACAGTAACATTTTCAAATGCCAGTGCCGCAACAAGTTTCTTTAATGCTGGCGGATTAATTAAAGTTCAGTTTAGCAAAACATCTACAGGCACTACTGGAGATACAGCATGGAATGGCTTTATTCTAAATACCTGTGCTAATGTAGGTGTATTTTTATCTGGCGCTAACACCGCGCATACTATTGCTGGCCAAACTTACTATGGCACAACAGCACGTGGCGGCGCCGGTACTCCCAGTATTTTAGCATCGGGTACTGGATTTTTTAATTTAACAACCACACCAGTGGCAATTTACAAACAATATCCATCCGCTGGACCATACAGTAGTAATTATGTACAAGTTACGGCTGCAGTTAATAATAATGTTACACCAACGTCACTTACTTTAGTGACCACATGGTATGAAAACGGTGAATCGTCAGTAACTACACTTACAGGCGGAACAGCTACTACTGGTATTGCTTTTGGCACCGCGGCAGCCACAGTTGTTACGTATACTCCACCAGAAACAACATACATTACCAATGTATGGGGAACGCCGACCGTTCTTTCATCCGTAGCCAACATTTAATAACAATTAATTTTACCAAAAGAGAACTAAACTCTTTACTTTTTTACCTTTCTGTAGTATAATAAAAGCATGGATACTGAAGAATTAATTAAACATTCGCGAACTCGTTTTGATCACGCAGCTGCCAAACGAACACTAAAAGAAAAATATCAAGGCAAGTTTATTTTGGTACATGATAGCGGAATATTTAGAGCAACACCTGAACTTATTAATTTTTTAGATCTGTGTGTAAAAATGAATAAACACAGTGAAACTGATATTGTGATATTAGACTCGTATGAAAATCCTATAAAAGTTAATGTAATAGAATTAAGAAAATTAGCATATCAAAAATATTGTGAGCAAATGTCCGCATGGCTTAACGAATATAAAGAACTTAATAAAAATAGATGACCACCGGCGTACTAATTTTTGCGTTTAATAATGAACATATAGATTATCTTGCTATAGCCAATTGGGCCGCAAAAAATATTCGTAGGCATTTAAACCTACCAGTAGCAATAGTAACCGATCAACCTTGTCCTCCTGAGTATCGCTTTGAACAAGTAATAATAGCACAGCCCAAAGGCAAACATTTAAGAAAATTTGCTGATCAAGAGGAAGATGTTACATGGTACAACGGTAATCGTGTTGATGCTTACGAATTAAGTCCGTGGTCGCATACCTTAGTGTTAGATGCTGACTATGTTATAGCAAGCAATGAGTTATTAAAAATATTAAACATTGATAAAAATTTTGTTGCACACAAAACAGCGTATGATGTAGTAAACAAAGATAATTTTGACGAACTTAACAATTTTGGCCGTCATCAAACACCTATGTGGTGGGCAACTATAATGATGTTTCGCAGATCTACAGAAGCAAAATTAATTTTTAAAACTATGAGTATGATTCGTGATAATTGGGATCATTACAAAGCATTATATGGGATTGCAAAATCAACATATCGTAACGATTTTGCTTTGAGTATAGCATTAAACATTGTTGATGGCCACACACTTGACCATGCTGATATGCCCTGGAATTTAGCATCAGTAACTCCTGAACATGCACTAACACAGTTATCCAATGATAGTTATCGTGTAGATTTTTTAACAGCAGATCAAAAACCGCGTTATATAATTCTTAATCAAGATTTTCATGCTATGGGTAAACGACACTTAGGAGAGATTGTTGCTAAATCTACTTGAACGCGGTTATTTGATTCCAGCTGTTAACACTAAAAACACAGATTATGTATTGTGCGCTAAAAAATTAGCCCGCAGTATTCGGCAGTGGCACCCTGAAGTAAATATTTGTTTATTAACAGATATGATGATTAAAGCAGATGAGTTTGACATTATTAAATTATTACCTTACGGAGATCAAGCTAAGGAATCATCGTGGAAATTATCCAATGATTGGCAAGTATACGAAGCGACTCCTTATCAGGAAACTATTAAACTTGAAGCAGATATGTGGTGCGCTAGTCCTATAGACCACTGGTGGGAATTACTGGCATATCGAAATGTAGCTATTAGTCAAGGTTGTCGAGATTTTTATGACAATTCAGGCGTTTCTAGAGTCTACAGAAAATTATTTGACGATAATAATTTACCTGATGTATATAACGGAATTACTTATTGGAAACAAAGTAATACCGCAGAAGAATTTTTTGGCCTAGTAAGTAATATTTTTGAATATTGGGACAAATACAAAGCATTATTAAAATATCCTGATGATATTCCTACTACCGATGTAGTTTATGCTATAGCCGCTAATATTATCGGGATAGAAAATGCTACACTACCTTTAGGTATGGGTCCTACAATGGTACACATGAAAAAGAACATAATTCCTATTATAACAGAAGACTGGACCAATGAGTTAGTGTGGGAAAATACTAATCCTGGGCTAAGATTAAACACAATCGCTCAATGGGGTTTAGTACATTATCATATAAAGGAGTGGAGTAATGAGTGAAATGACCGAAGCAGAATTTTGGGCCGCATTATTGCCACAAGAAGTTAGCACTCCTATATATAGATTGTACTACAATGACCAAGGATATCCATTATTTTACTCTATGGAGGATTTACCTGGTAAGTATATAGACATTGATCACACTACCTACATAAATCCGCCTACTCATGCTAGAGTAATTAATAATCAGTTAGTAATTACACACAGACCAAGTGTTGTAAAATTAAGGCCAGACGAAATAGGCACTCCTTGCCATCCCAGTGATGTAAGTATTGTTGTTAGTGAGCATGAACCTAATATTAAGTGGAGTTTAAGATGAAACGCATCGATATAGCAGATTTAGATTGCATATACTTGAGCTACGACGAGCCGCAAAAAGAAAAGTTTTGGGTTGAAATCAAAAATATGATACCTTGGGCCAAACGTGTTGACGGAGTTAAGGGCTCAGATGCCGCACACAAAGCCGCCGCTGCCGCTAGCGAAACAGAACGCTTTATTCTTATTGACGGCGACAATATGCCCGAGGACGATTTCTTTGATCTTACATTAGAATTTCCTGACGAAGAGTGGGAGCAGGCAGTATTTCGTTGGAAGGCAATTAATTACATTAACGGATTATGTTATGGCAACGGTGGCATTAGTTCATGGACTAAAACATTTGTAAACAACATGAAAACTCATGAGAATACAGATGGTCGCACTGAAACAGAAGTAGAATTTTGTTTTGACCCGTTATATTGGGCAATGCATAATACTTACTCCACAACCTTTCCTAATCAAACACCATTTCAAGCATGGCGTGCAGGTTTCCGAGAAGGAGTTAAGATGTGTCTTGACCGCGGAGCAAAACCAACAATAGTAAAATTTAAACAGCAAGTACATCAACGAAATCTTGACCATTTAACTATATGGCAAAATGTTGGACGCGACGTAGAAAACGGTATTTGGGCTATGCTTGGCGCTAGGATGGGTACATATATGTTAATGATTACTCCTGAGTGGGATTATAGAAATGTACAGAGCTTTGATGCTCTCGAGAAAATTTTTAGCACAATAGATGGGCATGATCCTGAGCAAATTGCCGCGCGAATATCCGGCGATTTAATTTCTCAGCTTAATTTGCCTATAGTTATGTTAGACGAAGCTGCTAGTATGTTTTTTAAAGATCATCAACGTAAGAAATATGTTAATCATGCAGTTATGACTCGCGAGATTGATGTTATCCGCCGTCAAGAAGGTTGGTAATTACTTAGTACCAATAACCATATATCTAGTAAACTGCCAATCGGGGTATGTAAAATCTAAACTACCTTGATAGACAATACTAGACAATGGATAAGTTGATATAAAATCTTCTAATGTAGCAGAATGCACATAATGATCATCATGCGGCATATTATTACCCTGTATGATAACACGAGTTCCAGGTCGAATATTATTAAACCAATCCATACTTTCAAAGTGTTCACTACTAGTATTAATAATTAAATCAGGATTACCCCTTAAACCTTGATTACAGTTTAGTGTAAATGCTTTAAACTTCCACTCTTTAATAACCCAATTTTCGTTAATCATATCAGCAACCGCTTCAGCATTAGGGTCCAAATCAAAACTTTCAATACGGCCAACTTTAAATTTTTCCCGACTCAATAATAAAAAAGCAAGCACTCCGTACCACCCTGCGTATATATGAGTATAATCGCTGTCCCATCCTAAATCTTCAAGCTCGCGACACAACCATAGTTTACTATCTATTTGTCCGTTTGAAAAAGAATCTTTATTAAACATTATGTATATTTTTTATTGGCGAATTGACCCACTCACCAAATTCATTACAACCGTGAGTAAGTCCATTGGGATAAGTATCAAAAATTAACTGCAAAAACGCATTATGATGATCGGTGATTTCTTTTAATGTAAAGTTAATTACAGTATAATCTGTAGCAAATATATTACTATAATAAAAGAAAGGAACATTTCCTTTTGTTTTTGCTATTAAATGTTTAACTTGTTCCAAATCAAACAAATCGCACACAATGTACTCGGCTTCGCATTCTTTGAAACGATTCCATAGTACTTTAAAGTTTTCTTCCCCGCCAAAATCATGAAATAATAATTCTTGATTAGTTTCGATATCTTTATTGACATACTTGTAGTATTCGTTGAATTCAACAGATTGATTGTTTATATACGCTGGGAAATCATTACCATCCCATGTTTCTTTAAGTTGTTTGATCCAATCTATAGATTTTTGATGGAAATCGTAAAATACAAATTTCACTTTTTCATTACCGTTTAAAATATCTAAATATTTAAATCCAGATGCCGGCCCAAAGTAAGTATCGCAAGTTTTTTCGGTATCTTCAAAGTAATAACGCTCACTATTATAAATCCAAATAGTAGGAGCAGGGCTTAATGTACGAATCCACTTTTTTTGATTAGGATTGCTTACTAATCTAGTATTTCGTCTTGTAAATGCTTCATGTAATTCGCTAGTTTCTGATTCAGGGTAAACATATAGTCTAGTTTTTCTCATAGCATTTGTAAAGTTATCAATTTTCATACCATGTTCAAATGCCGCTTTAATAAAACCTGTACCCTGCTTGGATCTAGTTCCTAATGTAGCACCGGGTTCGCCCTTCATCCAGTAAGGAGTATACTTGTCGTGGAAATTTTCTTCTGAACGACTATAATTAGGCAATTCTTCTTCAACCGTGTCCCAACCGCCAAACTTAGGGGAACCTACTTGCTTCCAAGTATTAATATTAACAAACAACATTTGATGGTGACACTCAACCCACCCCTTGCCGTGCTCTAATTGCCAGTCCAATGTAAATGCCACCATGAAAAAATCAGGATTGGCTTTAGTATAGTCTTCTAATTCCTTTAAAATTTCATTGCTTTTTATAAAATTGCCAACAGATTGAATAAAAATCAAATCATAGTTGATACTATCTTCCATAGCTTCGTCAATAGTATTGTAAAACTTAACATCGCCTCCATTAGGAGTTAAAGTAGCAATTCTTGTAGTAAGCGAAATTGTTATATCACGCATTTTCTTAAAAAGCTCTGTATGTTTAGATGCTACTTGTGCTTGATCCACTACAGCATATCTTATTTTTTTATTTAAAAATAATTTTTGTATATAAACTAGACTCATAAACTATAAAAACCTTTATCATAGTGCCCATGTACAATAATGTGATATCTCACTTCATTGCTAAAATTAATAACTGCGTGTTCTCTGCCTACATCTATTACTAACCCCAATCCTGCTTGATACGGAACAATGCCCTTGTCTTTAAACACAAAATAACATTCTTCTGGATTGTTAATAGCTATGTTAAGTGGACTAAAAGCTCGTTGGTACTTATTATCCGAATGCGGCATAATATAACCGCCTGGTGCTAATCGCATAATACGTACTCTGTCAAACACTTTAAACGGCAAACTACTTAAAAATTTGTATAAATTTGGAACTCGTTCACAAGCATCGGTCCAATGATATCCTGCTTCTTCTAAACTTGTGAAGCCATACTTAGTATAATGCTCTGTCTTGTGTTTGTCAATGCCGTGTAGTGTCAAACTTTGCCATCCTTCGTGTCCGTACCCGCTTTTCTTGTCCTGTCCCCGGTGATTAAAGTATAAATCATCAACATCCTGACACTCTTTTAGTAAAAAGGTAGTATCAAAATCAAATTTGATAGGATAGTAAGCACATTCCACATCATCGTGCGATTCTTGAAGAGATGGGTATACTGGGCTTGTGTAATCTTTATTTTGATTATAAAAATTGAGTAGTTCAGTTGGATAGTTTACCATAATGGATATATAAAAGGGTCTTGCTTACGCAATTCTTTTAATTTGCGTTTAAATTCCCGACGTTTTTTAATCCATCGAAATGGTTTTAGTAAAAAGTTTATTATTGTTTTCATTAGCTAATTATCTGGTCTATATCTTTTCGATATGGTAGAATATTGTTTTCGACATATTTTAAATATTCTTCTTTAGATGTAATTGTCTTAATAATATTAGTTTGAAATTTATCATATGTAATATTATCTATATTTAATGTTTTTATTGATTCGACTAATAAATTAGCTAATATAGTTAAATTTATTTGAGTTAAATGATTTACTCTTGAATCTACTTTAGTAAATTTAGTCCATTTAAAATAATCATACTCTGTTGTGTCATCAATTTCAATTTGGCTAACTGTAGAAAGATTAATGTTAGCCCTTAAAAAATTATGCGGCGGCAAGTTATTAAAAATATCTTGGTTATATTTACTACTATGAAAAGCAGGTAACACTATAACTGTGCAATTTGGTTTACTAATAGCAAAGTTTTTTAATAGTTGTATATAAGATTCGAATGTGATTATTTGCATATCACGATCATTATTGACCATCCACCATTCAATATGTGATTTATTTTCCCAATACCATTCGCGTGATTCTGTCGGATTAAAATAAAAAGTTTTATGTGTATATGGTCCAGCTGTATTTGGTGCAACATTTAATTGATATGAAAAATATAATCTCCCTGGACTACTTGGAACATAGATAATAATATCATCATCTCCTATAAGATTATTTTCAATATCATTTATAAATGATTTAATAGCATATTCTGTACTACCACCGCTCACAGCACTATTATGAACTGGAAGTGATAATAAATCTCCAAGCATTTTGCCCCAGCCCATTTTAATGTTGTTAAAAGTTGCGGCAAAAGCAAAACTATCACCGTATATTCTTATTGTTCTCATATTGTTTCCTCGAAATATCGTACAACTTCTGGAAATGTTTTACGCCAGTTAAGTTTTCTGTGACCGTCGTGAAATTCTATATAATTGAGCATAGTTTGACATTGCTCTTTGTTGAAAGAAACTAGTAATTTTGCTATTCTACTATCTTCTCCGTATTTAGATTTAATAACATCTTGCAGGGCCAAAGGAATACATGACATATTTATTTCATTTCCAACTACTGGATGAGGGTTTAAAAACCACGTATTAATTGGATAACTATTATTTTTGTTTATTTTAGAAAATTCTTCGGCCCACTTAGTATACCTATCTATATAAAATATATTAAATGGAGTTGCGGTAAAACTGGTATTCATTACAAACTTATTAGAACACAAATCTGTATATTTTTCTAAATTAACTTTAACTTGATCCCACCGCAACGGCCACCGCAAATAATCAAAATGCTCCTCGATACCATCAATACTAAACGCCACCACTACATTTTTAAATTTTTTCCACAATGCTATTGTTTCGTCGCACGGAAATACACTTCCGTTAGTAACATACACTAGTTTTATATTTTCAGGGTGTTTCATTAACTTTAATATTCTTAATTGCGTATTTGTATTAAATGGCTCCCCGCCAAAAAAGTGAACTTGTTTTGCTTTATCAAAATCAATTATATTAGTAATAGCTTCAACACGTTCGTCAACAGTTGTTTTCCAACGATACGACAACTCTTTAGTTTTAAGTGTTTTAACTTCGTATTGTTGCCAAGTGCTACTATTCCACGTCCCACACATTAAACAAGCGGCATTACAATCATCATCTATCTGTAGTTCAATTTTAATAATGTCGCCTAATTTGTCTTCGGGACTAAAAATTGATTCTTTGTCTGCTCTAGTTCTTGGAGATCCAGTTCCGGCTTTTTCTAAATCGTAGCAATAACTGCACTCAGGAATCCATTCATCTATTTGTCTTATTTTTTCCATCTTTCCTTTAATATCGGGATCAAGAATATTGATCTGTGTACTTGGCGTATTTTTAATCCAGCAGCAGGGTTTTACATTGTCGTAAGTAAAATGATAGGTATTTGATAAGAATCTACAAAACATTAATCAATCCATTTATTAATATTTACATCACTTGAGCAATCGCACAAGTTTATGTTACATTTTATAGATTCTGTTGGCCATCTAATATTTTCAGGATCATTAATATTACCAATCATACCCCCGACTAAACAGTTACCCAAATATAGTGCCCCGTCCCACTTAACGCACAAAGATCTTAATCCAATTTCACAAGTATAACCGTTAAAATTAGTCATGCCTTGATTAACATAGTCACTAGCATTGCCCATGCCTTGGTCATTAGTGCCATCGTCAAAATAAAATGTAGCACCAATATCTACAGTTTTAGTTTCATTTTCAAAGTGTTTTAACTCTCTGTGATTCCCTACATTTTTTTTAAACCACTCGGCATAGTCGTGTGGGTAATAGTGAGCGGAAATATTTTTTCCTTTGTGATTCAAAATTTTGACTGGTTCTGTTATAATTTCAGGAATAGCCGAGTAATAGTTGTAAGCTTCTAAACATCTATCCCAATCCATTGCCATCATCATAATTCGTACAGTTACAGGTTTTAATTTTGCTACAGCCATAATTTTCTGTTCAAAATTCTTATCGGGAAACTCAGGATGCCAGGAGAATGCAGCATATGCTAAGTAAGGAGCAATTTCTTCCCAGTAAGCAACAGGTTTAGCAGCATTAGAGGTAATGCCAATAGTATGTCCTGCTTCGTAAAATGTTTTACAAATTTCTATAAAGAAAGGGCTTACACTAGGCTCACCTCCACTAACACTACAGTGAATACGCGGATAACGCTCAAACAATATTTCAAAGAACCGTTTAGCATTCTCCCATTCATAGTAATGATTTTGCCCGTTGTGTAAATTGTCTGGACAGTAAGAACAACTATTTGTACATATATTGTTAATCATCCACGTTAAATTTAATGGAGATGTTTCTGATTGTTGAACTTTTATAATTTTCTTCACTTAATCAATCCATTTATTAATGTTTACATCGCTTGAACAACTACATATATCAAGATTACATTTAACAGGCTTGGTAGGCCACATAATCTTATCAGGCTTAGTAATATTACCAATTTTTCCATTAACTAAACAATTACCTAAATATATAGTTCCGTTAGGTCTTACAAACAATGATTTTAGTCCAACTTCGCAAGTATAATTGTTAAAATTAGTCATGCCTTGATTTACATAATCGCTAGCATTAGCTTTAAATTGTTCTGTACCGTCATTAAAATAGTAAGTTGCCCAAATTTTAGGATGAGGTAAGTTTTGATCTATGTGCATTAAATTTCTTTGATTACCAGTATTATGATTAAACCATTCAAGTTGTTCGGGCGTATACTGATAAGACGCAGGGTCTATATTATTATAGTCAATAATTTTAACAGGTTCTGTAATAATTTCTTCTATTTTATAAAAATTATTATAGGCCTCAACACATTTATCCCAGTAAGCAGGATGCATCATAATACGAACTACTGTTGGTTTTTTACTACCAGCGGCAATAGCTTTTTCAGCAAATTTAGGATCGAGAAATTCTGGATGCCACGAAAAACAAACATAGTTTAAATATTCAGCAAGCTCACTCCAGTATTCCGGAGATTTTGCGGCGTTAGATGTTAACCCAATAGTATGTCCTGCTTCGTGAAATGTTTTACAAATATCTTTGAAAAATGGACTCATACTAGGTTCGCCACCACTAACACTACAATGAATTTTAGGATAGCGTTCAAATAGCATTTCAAAGAATCGTTTAGCATCCTGCCACTCGTAATAGTGATTTTTACCGTCATGTAAATCAGAAGGACAGTATGAACAACTATTTTGACATATATTATTAATCATCCAAGTAAGATGCATTGGAGCATCGTCGGGTTGTCGAATTCTAATTATTTTTTTCATTTGGAGTTTTTGTTTTGATAAGATATAATATTTATGCACTATATATTGATGTATAAATAATTGTTTACTTAAACTACTATGATTACATCTTTACCTAGCATTGCCATTTTGATAGACTGTTGGAAAAGTCCTAGTTTAGATATAGATGCAGAAAGGTGTTATCACGGAATTACTAATTTCTTAGATAATACGGATAGTATTAAAACAATAGTACTTGCATCCTATAATTGTAAAACAGAACATGAAAAGGGCGAGAGCATTTGGTATCAAAATAATAGATTAATGTGTAAACAATCAACTAGGAAAAAAATACCTCATTTACGGTACGCACACGATTATTTAAATAGGTATAATAACAAAAATTTAATAGAAGAAACTAATCCTATTATATTGAATTATATAAATCCAAATAAACATCAAATATCTATGCTCTGGTGGTGGGAGCTAGAATATTATTTATTACTACATCCTGAAATAAAAAATATTTATTTCTTCGGGGCAGCATGGGAAATATGTGTACGCACTCGCTCCTTGGGGTATGAAGCTGTATTTGAAGAAAGACCCGATCTTAATATATTAACTAATGAACAATTTGTAATGTTTGAAGATCACTCATTGCCGCAAGTAGATTTAAGTAATGATCCAGATTGGGTACAGATTGAAGGAAATACTTATCTTTATCAACCAACTATTCGTTCATAATTTGTACGTTGGTAATTTTATTAAATTTACTCCACACAGTTACATTCCAGTTTTTAGCTTCTTTATTAGACCAGTCATACGGAACACTAATTGGGGAGCTATTATCTATACTATATTCGGCTAACTTAGCTATTGGGATATAACCTAATGCTAATTCAGATAATTTCATATCAGGATCAGCAACTTCAGACAAATTATTTTTCATCCACCAGTTATAAAATTTAACACGGCTAACATAAGTGAGTGATGGGCGACCAAAGTGCATATAAAACTCTGCGGCAAATCTGGCCTGTGGGCGTACTGCGTGTCTATGTACTACTTCAATGTCGTTTTCGTTTAATACACTAGACCAATGCTTACCTAAGGTATTATACCCTAAATACATCCAGCCCCATTGTAAGTTAGACTCAAACAAAAAGAAATCTTCAGGCTTGAGCGGTTCATGTATACCAGCTGGAATATAATCAACTAAGCAAGTACATAACCCTTCGTCTGGGGTTTCCCAATTTCTAAAGATAGCTTCAAAGTTATGAATTTGTTCGTTTAGGCGTAAAAATCTTTCATGTACATCAAAGTTTTGTTTTTTACCTGGCCATACTGGACCGTATAAGTCTGGGTATTCGTCTGGCCGGTTAAAATAACCTATGTCTTTAAGTGCTTTTAATCTATCCCCATAAATTTCATATTCTTCGTGTAAATCGTTCAACACGTCTTGATTGTTAAACAAATATTCTAAGGATACAATATCATCTAGCTCTTTGTCGTATTGTGCGTTAATTTGTTTAATATTATTGCGGAAGATGTTAAAATTTTCAAGTCTTTCTTCAGGACTTAATATTTTTCTATAGTTAGCTTGTAATGTATGCTTTAATTCTTGATTTTGTTCAATAACATTAATCCATCTATCTGCTATATCAGTATCTAAAATTTTAAATTTTACTTTTAATTCTTTCCCGTTACGATCACTAGCTGTTATTGCAATGCTTGTTTTAGTCTTGAACATTTAGAGCCTCCTTGACTCTTTGCAATTCGGGTATAGTTTCATATGTGTTTTCATTTCTAATTTCGTCAAGTGATCTTGTAAGTTTTACAAATCGTTTAGCAGCCTGCTCGTTAAATGGCTTAGTTAATTCGTGTAAGATATGTGCTAGAAGTTTTGAAATATCTGTATTATACTTTGTATTATATTCTTCTATGAAATTGTTTAGTTTAATAATAATTTCTTCTTTAAAATCATCTGGAAGTATGTTTACATGATAGTAAATTGGACTTTCAAGTAAATTAATAAAGAAGTTATTGTAGCTGATACGCTTAGTTCTTGGGTCTTTTTTTACAACGCCAATATCAACTAAATGTGTAATAATTTCTGGGAGACGGAATACATTGAATGCTCCAACTGTAATGCCAGGGCGCAGTATAATACTATTTAGTCCAGATAACATTTTTAAATTCTCTTCAACTTTGGGCCATACAGTTCCTGACCGAATTAATTCAGCCCGTTGACCAATTTCGTCAATACTGGGCCAAACTTCTAGTTTGCCAAAGTTCCATTTGCTCCAATAATCTACAATGTTCTTTTTGCCATACTCTAATGTAGAGCAGTTAATATTATATGATAACTTAACATCAAATCGTTCTTTGGCTACTAACATATCAAGAATCTGCCAGTGTTCAGGCATAAGCAACGGCTCGCCGCCAGCAAAATAGATACGCTTTACATTGTCAATTTGATTATCTAAAAACTTAAAGTTGGTAGTATCATCTACCGCATCGATACTCCATACTTTTTCTTGGTCAGAGAATCCTAATTTCTTAGCATCTGGCACCCAAGCAGAACTATAGCGTGGTCCACAACTACGGCATTTAAAGTTACATAAGTTACTAAATCTAAAGTCCCAGTATTTTAAATCCATTGTAGTACAAGTACCATCTGGCTCTGTAATATTAGGAATAGCTTCAATAACATCTGGGAAATCTCGATTGTGGAATACACGACCGCTTTCTCCGGTGACACGTTCACGATCAAAGCACTTACTACAAATCTTTGGCTCTTTACCCTCGAGCATTTCCTTACGTAGTGCTTTTTGATTATCACTATTCCATATCTCTTCGATGGTCATTGTTTTAAGATTACCAGAAAAATAATTATGGGTAGAAGTTAAACAACACGGCACTACTTGCCCACTAGGTTCAAATGCTAAGTGCATCCAAGGCACAGCACAAACAGTGGGACTACACGGTGTTACTGGTTCTTTTTTGTTATCGTTATTTGATTTGTCTGACATTGTTTATTTAACTTTATTTTTATTACTATACAAATTATGTAACCACTCAAAGTCATTTATTAATTCTAATGCTTCTGGATTATCTAAATTTTCTTTACCGTAAGCTGTGCCAGCAATCGCTCCAGCTAAGGCATCTGAGCTGTATGGTACGTTGTTAATAATAGTATTCCACGCATCGAGTCTTTTTTCAGTTTCAACAAGCAGACGACGATTAATTGTTTTTGAACTTAATTTGGCACACTCTCTAAAAGCAGATTTCCAAGTATTGAAGGCATCGGTATTAAATGCTGTGATATTACTAACCTTTTTCACAACTTTAATTTTATTACTAATACTTGTTGTAATGTCTGGCTTATCTTTATTTATGTTTAATGTTAATTCTCTTGGCAATAGCTTTACTCCGCCGTATCCGTATTCTAAATTATTAATTGGGTTAATACTGTGCCATACAAACACACAATCTCTATCGAATATATATGGCTGATAATCAAATTTCCAATCGTCTACTAACCAAGCATCTCCGTCAACCACATAAAACATATCAGTAGTGGCTAACTCTGCCGCACATCGATGTGCTTCCGCAATTCCTTTAATGCCGTTAATACGACGAGCGTGTGGCGCCTTTTCCAAAACTCTTTGCCAGTTTGTTTCGGCATTAGGTTCGTTATAGCTAATAAACACTACATCCAACACCTTAGGTAGGTTGATTTTAATATTACCTACAAATGTTACACCTTCGGATTCGTGCGGAATAATTTTAGCAGCCCATACGTCGTCAAATGTTCCGGTTATATTTTCGTCTACTAACCAGATATGTGTATACTTTAAATCGTAATAAGGAATATTTTCTTCGATTATGTATTCTAACTTAGGTAGCTCAGGATTATAAATGATAGTGGGACTGGCAAACCCCATTTCTTTGGTTGGCTTAGGTATACCGTTTATTAATTTAAGTTTTACAGCCCAAATTTTGTCGTCGGTGGGATTGAACTTAGGATCAAGATACCACACAAATTCATAGTTAAGATCATAGTATGGAATAGAATAATCAAGGTGGTAATCTAGTCTAGGAATTTCTGGATTAAATTTCATTCTCATCTTGGGACTTAGGTATCCCATTTCTTTAGTGCCTTTATTAGGATAATCTTTTAAGTGTGCTTTTACTGCCCATATTTTTCCATCAGTAGGATTAAATTTAGGATCAAGATACCATACCATTTCATAATTTAAATCATTTAAATCTTCTAGCGTAATATTTGTTGGATCATCTTTAAGCGATATGTAATTGTCAATATCTGGATTCCTTTCCCATACAATATACGATTTTAATAAAGGATTATTGGCAAAATTAGGTATTATTGAAGTTTCATTTTTAGAAATTAGTTCGTGTATTAATTCTAAAGTTAAGTTTAATTCTACTTCCTTATATCTTTTTCCGTCAACCCATGGCTTAGTAAAATATTTTGCCACCCACCTGTCTTGATTTTTCCAAACTATACATCTACTTTGACCGACTTCTGGAATTTCGTTAATAAAATTACTTAACATAGCAAGATACGGATTAACAGCTATAAATTCATCACGCTCTCCACCTAATTTATAAATTTCATAATCATAGGCTGCAGGATCATCATGCCATTCTATTTTTTCTATTTCTTCTAAGGGAATTTGATAAACATTTAACATGATTGTTGCCCTATTTTAACTTTGTAGATTGAATAAGCCAGTCGTAGTATTCCTGGAAACCTTCTTCGATATCAACAGTAGGATAGTAACCAAAATCACTTCTAGCTCGTAATGTGTTTAATTGCCCTCGCTGAGGGAAATTATTATCTCGAGAATTAATTTGTATCTTACCTTTTCCCACAATGTTAATAGCTAATTTAGCCGCATCTAATAATGTATGTGACTGCCCTCGGGTAATGTTATATGTGGTATTGAGAGCATCATCACTAACAGCAGCTAATGCTATTCCCATAGCCGCATCGTCTATATAGGTAAAATCTAATTCGTCGTTTTCGCCATTAACTTGTAATACCCCATCGCGCATAGCTGTTATTATGAACTTGCTAACTACACGATCCTCTACATCATAAGGACCATATATAGCACTAGGTCGTATAATAGTATAATTTAAATTACTATGCCGGTTATAATCCTCTACTAACCATTCGCCGGCTAATTTCATAATTCCGTATTGCCCTAACGGACGACAATCAGCGGCTTCATCCATGCCGTCAAAGAATTCGTGCTTACCAAAGTTGCCATACACCATGCTAGAGCTAATATAAACAAACTTTTTAATTTTATGTTTAACACTTAGTTCAAGCAGATTAAGTAATCCTTCGCTCATAATACGACTACCCCATTGTGGATTAGCGTTAACTACTTTTTGTCTAGGAAAACTAGCAAGATGTATGACAACATCTACATTTTCAAATATACTATCGTCAAATGATTCTGATATGTCAGCAATACAAATATCTCGAGTTTGTATGCGACATAAGCGTTCAAGCATTAGATAGTCTAATTCTTTTTGTGGAATAATACCATAGTTGGTTTTATTATCTATGATAGCAACTTCGTGACGAAAGCTTTCGAGTACACGAACTACATTGTGTCCTATAAAGCCTAGTCCTCCAGTTACTAATATTTTCATAAAAATATCCCGTGTATATAAATTGCTGCCATAATCAAATTTAATATGATTAAACTAGGTTCCTTCCAAAGAAAACTTAGTAATATCCATAGTGAAGCACTTAACAAACCTGTAAATTTATAGTAAGGATACACATCGTGGGCAGTTAATATTACATGACCTAATGCAACAATAGTTGCCAACCACTTAACATAAAAATCTAAAGGTTTATTTAACATCTAAATACTTTAGTGAATAATATATAGCATCCTGATCTTTTAACGGACCATAGATACTAACCTTGTGCCCATAGTTAAATGCATCTGCTCCTATGCGAAACTGTGGGTCAGGACAATGCTCCATAACCCACTGACCCTTTTCTGTTTGTTGCCACTGGTTAATAGGTACGGCACAATAAATTTCAGGGTCTTCTACATCGCCCATTGAAAAGGTATGGAATACAAAGGTTCTCACAGTATTATTGTAACAGAACTTTGGGTCTTTTACAACCTAAAGTTTGCCCAATATCTTATCTGTTTCTGGCTGAACTAATGCAGCAACGCTTTTAATATCAACTACAAAATCGACATCTTTAATATCAGCATCCATTTCAGAAAATGTCCTGGCTACCAACGATTCGATGTCGTCGATTTGTAATCCTTGCTTGATTAGTGTGTGTAAATTAATGGTACGTTGTTTACCATCATTTAACTTAATTACAATCTTTTTAATGCACTCCAGTGGT
>Ga0304729_1000134_pt1 | contig 49239 bp, 47 predicted proteins | sample C_131016_MF_Meta_FD_190475 | JGI IMG/M metagenome (GOLD analysis project Ga0304729, IMG submission 190475) | Freshwater microbial communities from Lake Croche, Canada to study carbon cycling - C_131016_MF_MetaG (v2) (version 2) | ecosystem: Environmental > Aquatic > Freshwater > Lake | place... | reverse complement strand
CGAATTGCAGAGGTAGTCGAAAAAACACTTAATCATATGCAATCCGTTCCAGCGAGTTCTCTTGAGCTCATTTTGGAAGTAGATGCTCGGGCTAGATATATAGCCTCCAATATTATTCGCGAGATTAATATTTAGTGGGATTCATTTAGTGCAAGCATTGATTACTCTTGTATCCTTTCTGCTAACGCTAGGTATATTAGTTAGCTTTCATGAGTTTGGCCATTTTCTGGCGGCGCGCTTATGCGGAGTTCGCGTGCTTCGCTTTTCTCTTGGATTTGGTAAGCCGTTATTTACCTATGTGGCACGCAATCGTACCGAGTGGGTTGTAGCCGCCATCCCCTTAGGTGGATACGTGAAGTTATTAGATGGCCGTGATTCTGGTCAGCTGATTCCAGAGTCAGAAAAGTCCGAGGCGTTTGACACAAAACCGCTCTGGCAAAGATCATTGATTGTGGTTGCTGGACCTTTAGCAAATTTTATTTTGGCGATCTCATTATTTGCTGCAATTTATATGAGTGGGGTAGCTCAATTGCCTGCGCGCCTCGACGCGCCTCCTGAGAGTTCATTGGCGGCTAAGCTTGGGATTGTTGCTGGCGATCAAGTAGTTGGCTGGAAGTCTCTTCCTGATGACTCTGAAAATATCAATCTTTCCGAAGAATTTACTCCGGTTTTGAGTTGGAATGTTCTGCGCTGGAAGCTTCTAGATGCACTTACAGGGCAAGAAGGTTTTGTCTTGCAGTTTCGTGGCTCCCTGGATGAAAGATCTTTTAAGGTTTTTAAAGGTCTTGATTTGCCTCAAATGAGGCCTGAAGTTGACCCTTTTCTGGCCATAGGCATCCGCCCTGAGATGAGCTCTCAATCAGACTGGTTGAGGCTTAAATTAGGGCCTTTGGATGCCTTAGCTTATTCTACGGAGAGGGTCTGGTTAATTACCAAGGTTTCTACACGCCTGATGTTCGGCTTATTTACGGGAAATACCTCTATAAAGCAACTAGGCGGCCCCTTAAGTATTGCAGATATGGCCGGCAAATCTGCGCAGTTCGGGTGGCGGCCATTTTTAGCCTTTTTGTCACTTATGAGTATTAGTATTGGCTTACTCAATCTAGTGCCGCTACCGATGTTAGATGGGGGTCAGCTCCTGTATGATGCATGGGAGTTAGTTGCCGGTAAGCGAATTTCGGTTTCAATGCAGGAGCAGCTCCAAAAAGTGGGCTTTTTCTTGTTGATTTCACTCTCGCTATTGGCCTTGTTTAACGATTTACAACGCTACCTTTTGCCTTGAATTTTTTGACCACATTTCCTCGTTCTTTTGTTCGATTCCTTGCGCAAGTCATTCTGATTGCCGCTGCTGGATTTTTTGTAAATGCAAATGCAGCAGATTCTTTTGTCATTAAAGATATCCGCATTGAGGGATTGCAGCGCGTAGAGCCTGGAACAGTTTTTAGTTATCTACCGGTCCAGGTGGGCGACACCTTCACCGAAGAGAAGGGTGCTGAAGCCATTAAAGCTTTGTACAGCACTGGCTTTTTTAGGGATGTGCAGATTCAGGCGCAGGGTGATATCTTAATTGTGATCGTTGATGAGCGACCAACGATTTCCCGAATTGAGTTCACCGGGATGAAAGAATTCGACCAAGAAATTGTGCGTAAATCCCTGAAGACGGTTGGTGTGGCCGAGGCGCGCTTTTACGATAAAGCACTAATTGACAAGGCAGAGCAAGAGTTGAAGCGCCAATACATTGGTAAGGGCATGTATGCCGCAGAGGTAGTTGCTACCGTTACCCCTGTAGAGCGCAACCAGGTTGCCGTCTACTTCAATATTGACGAAGGCCCTGTTGCCAAGATTCAAGAGATCAACTTCATTGGTAATAAAGAATTTAGCGAAGGCACTTTATTGAGTGAGATGCAACTCAAAACTGGTGGGTGGTTATCTTGGTATAGCAAAGATAATTTATATTCCAAGCAAAAACTCACAGCGGATCTTGAGACTGTTCGATCCTATTATCTGAATCGTGGTTATCTTGAGTTTGTGATTGACTCTACCCAGGTATCTATTACCCCAGATAAAAAAGGTATCTATCTCACCATTAGCATTCGTGAGGGTCAGAAGTTCACCGTTAAAAACGTTCGCCTAGCGGGTGAATTACTTGGCAAAGAGGCAGAGTTAATGCAATTAATTACTCTGAAGCCTGGCGATACTTTCTCCTCTGCAGAATTGACCAAGAGCTCTAAAGCCATTGCTGAAGTATTGGGTTCTTACGGATATGCATTTGCCAATATTAATCCACAGCCTGATATTCGTCGTGAATTAAATGAGGTAGATCTCACTTTGGTGATTGATCCAGGTCGACGCGTTTATGTTCGTCAAGTGGCGATTAGCGGCAATTCAAAAACCCGCGACATGGTGATTCGCCGTGAGATGCGTCAGTTCGAGAGTTCTTGGTTTGATAGTGACAAGATTGACCTGTCTAAGAAGCGTTTGGGCCGACTTGGTTACTTTACTGAAACGGATATTTCCACTCAAGATGTTCCTGGATCCCCCGATCAGGTTGATGTGAACGTTAAGGTGACAGAGAAGCCAACGGGTGCTGTAACGATTGGTGCTGGCTTCTCCTCAACTGAGAAATTGATTTTGTCTGCTGGTATCAATCAAGATAATGCTTTTGGTACGGGTACTGCGATTGGCCTAAACGCCTCCCTGGGTAAGATCAATCAAAACTTGACGCTTTCTCAATATGATCCGTACTTCACTGAGGATGGCATTAGTCGTTACAGCGATTTGTACTACCGCTCGTCCAAGCCTTTGTACTATGTCGGTGATCCTGATTACCAGATCAAATCAGTGGGCTCAAACCTGAAGTTTGGTGTACCTTATACTGAGGTTGATCGAGTTTTCTTTGGAACGGGTATCGAGGCTTTTCAGATATCTACAACTGTCAATACCCCCCAACCATACCTGACCTATGCTCAAAGTTATGGAGTCGCGGCGCCTGGGTACCCCGCTACCTTAACGACATACAACGTTCCATTAACAGTTGGCTGGGCACGTGATGGTCGAGATAGCGCCTTGATTCCCTCTAGTGGTTCCTTGCAGCAACTTTCCGCTGAAGTAGGAACCCCTGTGGGTAATATGACTTTTTACCGTCTTTTTGGCCAATATCAAAAGTACCACTCATTCTCTAAAGGCAATATTTTGTCCTTTAACGGTGAGGTGGGTTACGGTGAGGCGTATGGCAGTAATCCATTCCCAATTACTAAAAACTACTATGTAGGTGGTATTGGCTCTGTTCGTGGTTATGCTCCTGGGTCCCTTGGACCGCAGTATTTCAACACCCTTACAGGGCTGAATCAGCCGACTGGGGGACAGTCTAAGATTGTGAGTAATGTCGAGTACACCTTCCCGGTCCCCGGTTCCGGTGTCGACAAAACCTTGCGACTCTTCACCTTTGTGGATGGTGGTAATGCCTTTGGCACCAATATCAACCTAGTTTTACGCTATTCCTATGGCTTGGGTTTATCATGGATATCACCACTGGGACCTCTAAAATTCAGTTATGGTATTCCGATAAAGTCTCAGCCAACGGATAATATCCAGCGTTTGCAGTTCCAAGTAGGTACGGCGTTTTAATTGTTTAAGGAAAGTTTTATGAAGCTTTATTTCTCTTCTAAATGGGTTCAATTGGGCTTAATTGCTTGTGCAACAGTCGCCGCAGCACCACAGGTGTTCGCTCAAGATGCTGGCACACGAGTTGCTGTCGTGAATTCTGAAAAAGTCTTTAACGAATCTAACTTAGCAAAGGCGATGCAAACGCGTTTGCAAAATGAGTTCACAAAGCGCCAAAATGAATTGCGTGACAGTGCTCAAAAGATTAAATCTGCAGCCGAGAAGTTAGATCGCGATGCCGCGGTAATGAATGAAGCTGATCGTGTACGTCGTCAACGTGAGTTGGCGGATCAGGATCGTGAATTACAACGCAAGCAACGCGAGTTCACGGAAGATTTGAATCAGCGTACATTTGAAGAGCGTGCCAAGATTGCTGAAAAAGCAAATGCCGTTCTAAAACAAATTGCTGAGCAAAGAAAAATTGACGTCATTGTTCAAGAAGCGGCTTATGTTAGTCCTAAGGCTGATGTAACCGATGATGTCATCAAGGCTTTGAATAGTCTAAAGTAAGTTTTATGCCCACCGCCATCGAGCTGGCCGAACAGTTTCAAGTAAGCTTGGTGGGGGATGGCTCCCATGCGTTTCATGGCCTTGCCCCCCTAGAGCGGGCCCAGTCGGGTCAAATCTCCTTCCTCTCCAATCCACTGTATCGCCAACAGGCTAGCGATAGCAATGCTGGCGCACTCATTGTTAGTAAAGCCGATCTGGAGTTCTTGCAGGCTAATCCGAGTGCTCATTCTGCACAGCGGGTTTACTTTGTCTCCAAAAATCCTTACGTTACTTTTGCAAGGATGGCACAGCACTTTGCCAAGGCAAGCTCCCCCATTTATCCGCCCGGAATACATCCTAGCGCAGTCATAGATTCAACAGCAACGATCCCCGCTTCTTGCTACATTGGAGCTTTTGTGCATATAGGGTCTGGCGTTAAATTGGGTGAGCGGGTTGTTATCTTAGGTAACACTTCCGTTGCAACAGATAGCATCATCGGCGCAGATACTTTGCTTTACCCATCAAGCTCTATTTATTACGGTACCGAAATCGGTCAGCGCTGCATTATCCATAGCGGAGCAGTCATTGGCGCCGATGGTTTTGGTTTCGCTCCTGATTTTTCTGCTACTGGCGGTGAATGGGTCAAGATTCCACAAACTGGTAAGGTAGTCATTGGCGATGATGTCGAAGTTGGTGCATCAACAACGATTGATCGTGGAGCTTTGAGCGACACGATAGTCGGATCGGGAACCAAGATCGATAACCAGGTTCAAATTGCCCATAACGTGGTTATTGGCCAATGTTGCGTTGTGGCTGGTTGTGCCGCCATCTCCGGCAGTACCAAAATTGGAAACTTCTGCATAATTGGCGGGGCAGCTAATTTTGCTGGCCATCTCACGATTGCAGATAGGACAACGGTTTCAGGCAATACCTCGATTATTCGCTCCATTACAGAGCCAGGACAGCACTTTACGGGTGTTTATCCTTCGATGTTGCATAGCGCTTGGGAGAAAAACGCAGCCATCTTGCGTGGGCTGGATAAAATACGTCAACGCTTGCGTTTACTAGATAAAAATAAAAATACGGAGTTATAGACTTCTTCAGTAGGGATTCATCAATTCAATTTTTTATGTGGGCTATCAAATGAGTAATGCTGCTGCAATCGATATCAACAAGATCATGAAGCTCTTGCCACATCGCTATCCATTTTTACTGGTAGATCGTGTGCTGGAATTTACTCCTCGGCAAAGTATTACGGCCATTAAGAATGTCACTATTAATGAGCCATTCTTTCAGGGGCACTTTCCGGATTTTCCAGTGATGCCTGGTGTTTTAATCATTGAAGCGCTTGCACAAACAGCTGCTCTGCTTACTTTTACAGAGGAGAAAAAGGATGATGCCATTTACTATTTCGCTGGAATTGATGCCGCCCGCTTTAAAAGGCCTGTTGTTCCTGGGGATCAACTAGTGATGGTAGCTACGTATCAACGTGAAAAAGCGGGTATCTATAAGTTTCATGTGACAGCAACAGTAGATGGTGAATTGGCTGCCGAAGCTGACATTACCTGTGCAGTACGTACGAAAGGTGCGTAATGACTTTGATTCATGCATCCGCTGTAGTCGATAGCAAGTCAGAACTTGCTAGTGATGTTGTGGTTGGCCCATTCTCAGTGATTGGCCCAAACGTTAAAATTGGAGCCGGCACTAAGATAGGTTCTCATACAGTGATCGAGGGCTTTACTACGATTGGTAAAGAGAATACTTTTGCACATTTTGCTTCGATTGGTGGTCCTCCCCAAGATATGAAATACCGCGGCGAGCCTACACAGTTAATTATCGGTGATCGCAATACTGTGCGAGAGTTCACAACCATTCATACGGGCACTACTCAAGACGTGGGCATCACCCGAGTTGGTAACGATAACTGGATCATGGCTTATGTCCACATTGCCCATGACTGCCAAATTGGGAGCAACACTATCTTTGCAAGTAATGCGCAGATTGCTGGCCATGTGCAAGTAGATGATTGGGCAATCTTAGGCGGTATGTCTGGTGTTCATCAATTTGTACGGATTGGTCAACACGCTATGCTCGGTGGTGCATCTGCTTTGGTCCAGGACATCCCGCCATTTGTGATGGCGGCAGGTGAGAAGGCATCTCCCCATGGGATTAATATTGAAGGTCTTAAGCGTCGTGGTTTTTCAAGTGAAAATATTTCTGCTTTGCGTCAAGCCTACAAAGTGCTCTACAAAGATGGTTTGAGTTTTGAAGATGCAAAAGTAGAAATTCAGAAGATGGTGGTTGCTAATGCTGCTGATTCTGCCACTGCAGAAAAGCTCAAATTGTTCCACGACTTTATCGCCGCCTCCACGCGCGGCATTATTCGATAGCGCTAGGTCAGCTTTGCCTAAATTAGCCTGCGTAGCCGGCGAACCTTCTGGCGACTTGCTGGCCGCTCCTGTACTAAGTGCCTTAAATCAAATTCCAGACATGTCTGGTCTAGACGTTTATGGCATTGGTGGCCCTCGCATGCAAGCGGAGGGGATGCGCTCTGATTGGCCAATGGAAACCTTAAGTGTTCGTGGTTATGTTGAAGCCATTAGGCAATTGCCAGCGATTCTGAAACTGCGTCGTGAGCTCATCGCCAATCTACTGAATGAAGGGCGCCCAGATGTTTATCTAGGCATCGATGCCCCTGACTTTAATCTGGGGGTTGAGCTCCAACTTCGTAAAGCTGGTATTCCAACCCTGCACCTTGTTTCGCCTTCCATTTGGGCATGGCGAGGCGGGCGGATTAAAAAAATTGCGCAGGCAGTTGAACGCATGCTCTGCATCTTCCCTTTTGAATTGGAAATTTATGAGCGAGCCGGGATAGCGGCTACGTACGTCGGCCATCCATTGGCAAGCGAGATTCCGCCAGAACCCAATACAGCCCTTGCTAGAGATAGGATTGCGCAGATTCTCAAGATTGCTCCAGTTGACTTGAGTGGAAAGGTGATTGCAGTTTTACCTGGTAGTCGTAGTTCGGAGATTGAGCAGATTGCCCCAATCTTCTTTGACACCATGAGACTCTTAGCCGATCGATTGCATGGAGAAAAGTTACAGTTTTTAATTCCGGTTGCTACGCCGCGTTTGCGTCAACCACTTGAAAATTTATTGTTGCAAGTAAAAGAAGCCAATCCTGATGCTCAGATTCATTTAATGGATGGCGAAGCCGATGCCATTCTTGAAGCCTCTGACGTAGTGTTAATTGCTAGTGGAACAGCCACTCTCCAAGCTGCCCTTTGGAAAAAACCCATGGTGATTTCCTATAAGGTACCTTGGTTAACAGCGCAGATTATGAAGCGCCAAGCCTACATGCCGTATGTTGGTCTCCCGAATATTTTGTGTGGGGAGTTCGTTGTACCTGAATTATTGCAGGATGATGCTACCCCCGAAAAACTCGCAAATGCAATTCTGGATTGGCTTAATAATCCCGCCAAGGTAAATCAACTTAAAGCGCGTTTCGCGCAAATGCACGAAACCTTGCTTCGCCCAACTGGGCTATTAGTAGCGCAGGCCGTAGTCCAAACCATGCATGATCATCAACATCTTAAAAACGTATGAGTACCATCTGGATTTGTGGCGTAGATGAAGCGGGTCGAGGACCTTTGGTTGGTTCGGTTGTCGCTGGTGCCGTTATGCTTGATCCAAATAATCCAATTGCAGGACTAAAGGACTCCAAGAAACTCACGCCTGCAAAAAGAGAATATTTATATGAGCAAATTATGCTCAAGGCAAAAGCTTGGGGCATTGGAGAGGCCAGTCCAGAAGAGATAGATCAAATCAATATTCTGCAGGCAACGATGTTAGCGATGCGACGTGCGATTGAAGATCTTGCAAGCAGATTGGGTTCATGGCCAGACAAAGCCTTGATCGATGGTAACCGCTGTCCTGAATTGCCGATACCTGCTGAGGCGATCGTGAAGGGTGATATTAAAGAGCCAGCGATTTCGGCGGGATCGATTTTGGCAAAAGTCACGCGTGATCGTCAGATGGCAATCTTGCATGAGCGTTTTCCGCATTATGGTTTTGCTCAACACATGGGTTATCCAACTGCCGCCCATTTTGCGGCCTTAAAAGAATTTGGTGTATGTGAAGAACATCGCCGCAGTTTTTCTCCAGTACGTAACGTTCTCGAGGCGATGAGTTGATAAATGAAAATTGAAATCATCTCCTCCAAAGAAAACTCCTTGTTTAAGGAACTACGCCTTTTACAGGCTACAGGCTCAAAAGGGCAGAAGGCGCGCATTGCGAGCGGTCAGACCCTGCTCGAGGGAGTTCACCTTGTGCAAACCTGGGTCGGTGATTCAGATCTTATAGCTTTACTTACCTCTGAGGAGGGTTTTAAAAATCCTGAGATTTGTCAGGCGATCTATTCCCATTTAGAAATTTGTCCCGATACTCGTGTTTATCAGTTGGACAGCGCTCTATGGGATTTATTGAGCGAGTTAGCCAATGCGCCCCATATCGCGGGCTTGTTAAATCTTCCCGGGTCTTGCATTAGCCCACCACAATCCACTTCTACCTTAGCTGGTGATGTGTTGATTCTCGATCGGATTCAAGATGCGGGCAATGTAGGCTCCATTTTGCGTACCGCAGCAGCAGCAGGCTTTACCCAAGTGATCGCAGTGTCTGGTTGTGCGCATCTATGGTCAAACAAGGTATTGCGCGCTGGTATGGGCGCCCACCGCCTCCTCGATCTTTATGAGGGCTGGTCAACACAACAAGTACTAAGCGCTGTTATTGCGCCGTTGATGGCTGCCACTGCCGATGGGGCAAGAGATATCTATGACCTGACAAAAGAATTAAAGCATCCAGTTGCCTGGCTAATGGGTAGCGAGGGGCGTGGCGTCTCTGAAGACTTCTTAGCGCAAGCTAAAGGGGTGTCTATCCCGATTGATCCACGCGTTGAGTCACTGAATGTTTCAACTGCAGCTGCTGTTTGCCTGTTCGAGACTGTGCGCGCAAGACGTTAAACTCAATTACTTATCCCAGAATAGTTTTATCGGATTTGATTGCCTGCAAGACCGTGGTGGCAATTTCTTCGATAGATTTGCTAGTAGTGACAACCCATGGAATGGATTCTTTCTTCATCATTGAAGTGGCTTCATTGATTTCGTAACGGCAATTTTCAAGTTTGGCGTAATTGCTCCCCGGGCGTCGCTCATTGCGAATTTGCGACAACCTTTCTGCATCAATCATCAGACCAAAAATTTTGCCACGATAGGGAATTAGATCTTTAGGAAGATGGCCTCTCTCAAAGTCTTCGGGGATGAGGGGGTAGTTTGCCGCCTTTAATCCATATTGCATAGCTAAGTAAAGACTCGTAGGTGTTTTACCCACCCTAGAAATCCCCACTAGGATGACATCTGCTTCTGCAAGATTTTTATTAGACTGACCATCATCATGGGCTAGAGAGTAGTTAATCGCCTCAATCCGGTCTCTGTAGGCATCGGTATCGGCATTGTGGTGCAAGCGGTTCATAGCATGGGTAGATTTGATACCCAGTGCGTTTTCAAGGGGTGCCACAAAGGTCTGGAACATATCCAAAATCAAGCCGTTTGCTTTGCCTACGATGGCATTCAGTTCGGGATTCACCAAGGTGGTGAAAACAATCGGCGGAGCCGCGTATTTAGAGGCTGTTTGATTGATATTGCTGACGGCATCGCGGGCCTTATCAACGCTATCCACAAAAGGGACGCGAATGTGCTTAAAAGTGGCCTCAAATTGAGCCAAAATCGACTGGCTGAAGTTTTCGGCGGTAATGCCGGTGCCATCAGAAACAATAAAAACAATACGGGTTTGGGTTGTCATGAGAATGGCCTAAAAGTCGAGGTCAGCACTACAATAGAAAGTTAATGAAGTATGCCCCATTTTGTGTGGCTGCTAGACCAGTTTCCTTATCTTTAGAGAGTATTTTATGTCCAACCAACAGCAACAAAATAGTAGTGTGGCAAATGCCTATGTTTTACCTTTTGAGCAGCTTCGGATGACGGATGTTGAGTCCGTTGGCGGGAAGAATGCATCCCTTGGTGAAATGATTTCTCAGTTGTCCTCTACGGGCGTTCGTGTTCCAACTGGTTTTGCAACCACCGCATTGGCTTTCCGTGATTTCTTGGAGCACAACAATCTCACTGAGCGCATTCAGAAGCGCCTAGAAAATCTCAATATCGATGATGTTCGTGCTCTTGCCCAGGCAGGTGCTGAGATTCGCCAGTGGATTGAGATTGCGCCATTTCAAGCCCGTTTGGATGAAGAAATTCGGACAGCGTTCAAGACTTTAGATGATTCCGGAAGGGGCTCCTTTGCCGTTCGCTCATCCGCTACTGCTGAAGATTTGCCAGACGCGTCTTTTGCTGGTCAGCAAGAGACTTTCCTCAACGTTGAAGGCATTGAGGATGTCCTGAAAAAGATTCGTGAAGTATTTGCCTCGCTTTATAACGATCGCGCTATTTCTTATCGGGTTCATAAAGGCTTTGCTCATGCTGAAGTAGCCCTTTCTGCTGGTATTCAGCGCATGGTCCGCTCAGATTTGGGTGCGGCTGGCGTGATGTTTACATTGGACACAGAGTCTGGCTTTGAAGATGTGGTCTTTATTACTTCAAGCTATGGCTTAGGCGAGACTGTCGTTCAGGGTGCAGTTAACCCGGACGAGTTCTATGTTTTCAAGACTACTTTAGCGCAAGATAAAAAAGCGATTATCCGTCGCTCTTTAGGCTCTAAATTAATTCAGATGCAATTTTCTCCAGCAGGGTCTGCTGAAAAAGTGCAAACCGTTGATGTCACCCCAGAAAAACGCAATCGCTTTTCTTTGGAAGATACTGATATTACTGAGCTGGCTAAATACGCAGTCATTATCGAAAAACACTATGGCCGTCCAATGGATATTGAATGGGGTAAAGACGGTCAAGATGGCCGTATTTATATCCTGCAAGCTCGTCCAGAGACAGTAAAGAGTCAAGCTGCTGGTCAGGTAGAGATGCGCTACAAGCTCAAAGGTAGCTCTAAGGTATTGGCTAAAGGTCGTGCCATTGGTCAAAAGATTGGCGCAGGTCCCGTTCGCATCATTCGGGACCCAAGCGAAATGGATCGTGTTCAGCCTGGTGATGTATTGGTTGCTGATATGACAGACCCGAACTGGGAACCGGTGATGAAACGCGCTTCTGCGATTATTACCAATCGCGGTGGTCGTACTTGTCATGCTGCGATTATTGCTCGTGAGTTGGGCGTTCCTGCGGTAGTGGGTTGTGGCGATGCCACTGAGCATTTGCAAGACGGCATGATGGTGACAGTTTCTTGCGCAGAGGGTGATGAAGGCCATATCTACGATGGTTTGATCGAAACTGAAGTCACTGAAATTTCCCGTGGTGTGCTGCCTGATATTCCAGTTAAGATCACCATGAACATCGGTAACCCACAGTTGGCATTTGATTTCTGTCAGATTCCGAATGCAGGTGTTGGCTTGGCTCGCCTCGAATTCATCATTAATAACTATATTGGCGTACATCCACGTGCAGTATTGGAGTACCCAAATATCGACCCTGATCTCAAGCGTGCAGTAGAGAGCGTTGCTCGTGGTTATGCAAGCCCTCGTCAGTTCTACGAAGATAAATTGGTTGAGGGAGTGGCAACGATTGCGGCAGCCTTCTATCCAAAGCCAGTGATTGTGCGTTTATCCGACTTTAAGTCAAACGAGTACAAGAAACTCATTGGTGGATCACGCTACGAACCTGATGAAGAGAATCCAATGTTGGGCTTTCGTGGTGCATCACGATATGTTTCTGCAGATTTTGGCGAGGCGTTCGCTATGGAATGCGCGGCAATGAAACGTGTTCGTGAAGATATGGGTCTTGATAATGTAGAGATCATGGTCCCGTTCGTTCGTACGATCAAGCAAGCTGAGCGCGTCATCGATATGATGGAGAAGCTCGGTCTTAAGCGTGGTGTTAATGGTTTGCGCCTCATTATGATGTGCGAGATTCCGTCGAATGCAATTTTGGCCGATCAATTTCTTGAGCACTTTGATGGTTTCTCAATCGGCTCCAATGATATGACTCAGTTAACCCTAGGTCTAGATCGTGATTCTGGAATGGAATTGTTGGCGATCGACTTCGATGAGCGGGATCCAGCAGTGGAATTCATGATTGCACGCTCTATTGAAGCTTGCCTCAAGCAGAATAAATATGTCGGTATTTGCGGTCAAGGCCCATCAGACCATCCAGACTTTGCTCGCTGGTTAGTCGAGAAGGGAATTACTTCAATCTCATTGAATCCAGATAGCGTAATCGCAACCTGGGAAATGTTGGGCAAGAAGTAGGGAGCGGATGCAAGTTTCAGCAGAAAGTTGATGAGGTAAAAAGGCCTAGTAATACTGGGCCTTTTGTATTCGCAAAAGATTAGTTGCAAATCTAAGACTTTATTTTTTTAACAAACTTTTTTTTGGTGCACTAGATTTTGTGGCTATACGAGCCCCAACCTTTTTTGCAATGATCTTTCGCGGCTGATGGTTGATGGGAACGGCACCCATTTTTTTAGCAGGTGTAGAGATGGCACTGGCTTTATGAGCGCCACTCCAGCTTGGCTCTGCAATAGAGTTAAAAGCCTCTCGAAGCTTCTCGCCCCAGAGCTGATGAATCATCTTAAAGTAGGGATTAGATTCATCTACGGTAACCAACTTAGTTGACTTTAATGAATTTCTCTCGTACACCAATAGGTCCAACGGTAGACCAACAGAAATATTGCTATTGAGTGTTGAGTCCATGGAGATTAAGGCGCATTTGGTCGCGAGGTTGAGTGGGGTGGAATGATTTAAAACGCGATCTAAGATCGGCTTACCATACTTAGATTCCCCAATTTGGAAGTAACAGGTCTCTGGGGTTGCCTCAATAAAGTTACCGGCAGAATAGATATTAAAAAGACGCGGGTGCTCACCTTTGATTTGACCGCCAAATATCAGATTGCAATTGAAATCAATACCTGCTTTTTCAAGCGCCTTGTGGTCGCGGTCATAAACTTGTTTAATCGCATCCCCCACCACTACGGCGGCATCATGTGCATTGGTTACATTCCATAGGTTCCTACCGTTAAGGAATTGACCTTGGAGCAGGATTTCTTTAACGGCTTGGGTGATTGCAAGATTCCCAGCGCTCATGAGAGTAAAAAAACGATCATTATTCTTTTGAAACAATGTCATTTTTCTAAAAGAGCCGATTTGATCAACACCAGCATTGGTGCGTGTATCAGATAAAAAAACTAGACCATCTTTTAGACAAAGTCCGACGCAATACGTCATCCTGCAACCCCTTTAATGAATTTCTTGGAATTATCTCTTAACTGAAGCGTTATTAAGTTAATTGCTGGATTGAGATGCTGGCACTGAGTTCTTCGCCACCGCCTCCAGAGCGAACCCCCTTGACTGGGGCTGCAGAGTAGTAATCCCGACCGATTGCCAAACGAATATGACGAGAATCTACTAAACAAGCGTGAGTGATATCAATACTAGTCCATAAGCCTTTATCAACATTGCTACAAAAATCAATCCAAGCATGGCTTGCAAGGTTGGGTGATTCTTCTGCAAAGAAATAGCCACTAACATAGCGCGCAGGAATTCCAGAGGCGCGGCAAAGTCCCAGCATGACGTGAGCATGATCTTGGCACACACCGGATTTCATAGCAAAGGATTGAGCCGCTGTAGTTGCAAAATTTGTTTGACCGGGAACATAAGTAATCACCCCTTGAACTGCCTCAGCCAATTTAAGCACCGCATCAACAGAATACTTCTTAGGTAATTTGCTATCAAAGTAAGAGAGCATTTCTTCAGAAGGTTCGGTTAGATTAGTTTGTTGAAGTAGGTAGTAAGGGGAGGCAGCTTTTAAGTCATCAATATATTCAAAAGCACCTTGAGTTCTCACTTCCCCTTCAGCCTCAATCATCATCGAGGTGTAGGGGGCCTCTTGAACAAAGACACTGCAGGTATTGCCAAATGCATCTTGGGAGGCTGTGGATTTAATCGGTGTGCTGATTTTCCATTTTTCAATCTGCTGACCCGCCACCTGAGGCGGGGTTAGGCGTAACTCTTGGATTGAATAATGTACTGGGGTTTCATAACGATATTCGGTGCGATGTCGGATCTTGAGATGCATATACTCTTTGTTGGTACTTAGGCTACTGCCAATGGAATGAGATAGGCATTACTGAACTCATCTGCGATATGATTGATACGTTCTAAAAATTGCTCAATAAACTCTTCTAAACCTTGAGAAAAAACTTCTTCAATATCTGAGTAATCTAGACTTGCTTTGAGTTTGCCAAGCAAACGCTCAATCTCCTTCGATTGCTGATTTTTCACCTCAGATATGAGTGGTATTAACTCATTGACACAGCAAACTAATGAGCGCGGCATTTGCTTATTGAAGATGAGCAATTGTGCAACTTTCTTTGGGCTAACTTGGTCGGAATAAATCTGACGATAGATTTCAAAAGCGGAGACGGAACGAAGTAGGGCTGCCCAGTGGTAGAAATCAAAGAAATCCACACCCTCCTCATCATCAGATTTTTTTTCAGCACGTAGCGCTTTGAGTGATGCTTGGTCTTCGTATTTTGTTTCTAAGATGCGGGCAGTGTTATCAGCACGTTCTAAGAGGGTGCCAACACTCATGAAGTAGAAGGCTTCATTCTTCAGCATGGTCCCATGCATCACACCTCTGAAGAGGTGGCAACGATGCTTGACCCATTCCAGTAAGCGACTTGGATCAGCTTGATTTCTGGCTTCCAGAATGCGTTGCAACTCCAACCAAGTGGTATTTTGTGTTTCCCAAACTTCGGAAGTGATCTTGCCACGAATGACGCGAGCATTCTCACGCGCAGCAAAGAGGCAGGACACGATGCTAGAGGGATTGCTGGTTTCATAAATCATGAAATCCAAGACGTTCTCACGATTGACGACATCGTATTGACTCATGAAAGCTTCTTCGAGCTTAGAGATAGTGAGTAGCTTTCTCCAGCTTTGCTCTAAGAACTCTTCGGGTTGCGGCAATAGGGATGTCTGATGATTCACATCAAGCATGCGAGCGGTGTTCTCTGCACGCTCGGTATAACGAGCCATCCAATACAAGCAATCAGCGGTTCGACTCAGCATATTCTTTTCTCCGCCTTATTCTTCTAGAACCCAAGTATCTTTAGTGCCGCCACCTTGGGAGGAGTTCACGACTAAAGAACCTTCCTTAAGAGCCACGCGAGTTAATCCGCCGGGAACCATTTTGATAGTTTTTCCAGACAACACAAATGGCCTTAAATCGATATGTCTCGGAGCAATGCCGGATTCCACAAAGGTAGGGCAGGTGGAGAGCGCTAGCGTTGGCTGGGCAATATATTTATCAGGATTGGCAATCAAATGTCCGCGGAACTCTTCAATCTCTGCTTTTGTTGAAGCTGGCCCAACCAACATACCGTAGCCACCAGCACCATGGGTCAGCTTAACGACCAGCTTTTCAAGGTTGGCAAGTGTGTATGCCAAGTCATCTGGTTTACGACATTGGAAAGTGGGGACATTATTGAGAATAGGTTTTTCACCAAGATAAAACTCAATCATTTCTGGAACATAAGGATAGATCGATTTGTCATCGGCAATCCCTGTGCCAATCGCATTCGCTAGAGTCACATTACCGGCACGATGTGCGGATAGAAGTCCAGCAACACCAAGAGTCGAATCTGAGCGGAAAGCGAGTGGGTCTAGGAAGTCATCGTCGACGCGGCGATAAATAACATCAACACGTTCCGGGCCTTGAGTCGTACGCATGAAGACTTGTTCATTCTTGACAAATAAATCTTTGCCTTCAACTAATTCAACACCCATTTGTTGTGCGAGGTAGCTATGTTCAAAGTAGGCTGAGTTGTACATGCCTGGCGTGAGCACTACGACATTTGGTTTTTTGACATCATCTGGTTTAACGGATTTGAGGCACTCCAGTAATAAGTCAGGATAGTGTTCAACCGGTGCGACACGGTATTTCTGAAACAGGTCTGGGAAGAGGCGCATCATCATCTTGCGGTCTTCAACCATATACGAGACGCCAGAAGGAACGCGCAAGTTATCTTCAAGAACATAAAACTCACCTTCACCGGCGCGAACAATATCGATCCCTGCAATCTGTGCGTAGATATCACGTGGCACACTGACATTGCGCATCTCTGGACGATATTGTGCATTGTTAAAGATTTGTTCAGCGGGAACAATGCCTGCTTTGATAATGTTTTCTTCGTGGTACACGTCGTAGATAAAGCAGTTGAGCGCTTTTACACGTTGTCGTAATCCAGATTCAAGCTGTTCCCATTCTTTTGCGGCAAAGATTCTAGGGACTTGGTCAAACGGAATGGTTCTTTCGGACCCCAGATCGTCTCCGTAGACAGCGAAGGTAATGCCAACCCGACGAAAGATAAGGTCAGCCTCAGCACGCTTGAGACCCATCAGGGTGTCACTCTGCTGTTTTAGCCAGTTATGGAAAATTTGGTAGTGGGGTCTTGCTTTGCCGGTGGCATCGAGCATTTCATCAAAAGGCGATTTCATAGTTACAAACTAATGCCTTTGGATGGATTTATTTTTATAGTTTGAAGCAGCTTGGTGCTGATATGCACTTTTATAGTGCATAAATGTTCGGATTTGACCTTATTAGCCCTAGGGATAGTCTACACCGCCTTTTAGGCGTTCAAGTCGCCCCTGGCAATGCGACCTTTTTGAACTTCCCATTCACGCTCTTTGGTAGCGACCCGCTTATCATGTTGCTTCTTACCACGTGCCAAGCCAATCTCACATTTAACATTACCTTTGGAGAAATGCAGGTTTAAGGGAACTAGGGTGTAGCCCTTTTGCTCTACTTTACCGATGAGCTTGCGTATTTCGATCGCGTTGAGCAGGAGCTTGCGGGTGCGGGTGCTATCTGGAACGATGTGGGTAGACGCTGAGAGCAGGGGGGTGATATGACATCCGATTAAAAACAGCTCCGCCTTGCGAATGACAACATACGCTTCCTTGACGTGCACGCGGCCTGCCCGAATGGCTTTGACTTCCCAGCCTTCTAGAACTAGCCCTGCCTCGAAGCGTTCCTCGACAAAATAATCGAAGAAGGCTTTTTTGTTATCGACGATACTCATATTTATTTAGCTTCTCAAGATCGATTATGGCAGACGTCTACAAGACCGTTTTAATTGGGCAGTCAGCCGAGCGAATGTACGGTTTGGTAACCGATGTCGCTCGCTATCCCGAATTCCTGCCGTGGTGTGGCGGCGTAGAAATTTATGAACAAACCGAAACCGTTTTAGAAGCCAAAATCAATATTAAATTTAAGGGCATTACTCAGTACTTTCATACCCGCAATATCAACCATCGCCCAGAAACCATCGATATGGTGCTCGTAGATGGCCCTTTTAAGCATTTTTCTGGTCAGTGGAATTTCATTCCCTTGAAGGAGGACGCCTGTAAGGTTGAATTTAAACTCCATTGGGAGTTCAAAAGCAGCATTCTCGATAAGATCATTGGACCTGTTTTTGGGCATATCGCAGGCACCTTTGTGGATTGCTTCGTCAAGCGGGCTGAAGATATCTATGGCTAGTAGCTCTATTGAAATTTTCATCTGCGATGCGAGAGAGGGTGACCCTATCCTGCAGTCATTTCAGCTGAGAGTAGCTGATGGTCAGAGCGCTACCGTTGGGCAAGCGCTAATCCAGGTAGGTGTTGCCACTAATGCAGAAGACCCTGTTTTAGCTCGAAAGGGCTGTTTTGGGGTGTTTGGTAAGCGTAAAGGCTGGGATAGCCCTATTTACGAGGGCGATAGATTGGAGCTCTATTCCACGCTTTTAATTGACCCCAAGACGGTACGCCGCAAGAAGGCCAATCAAAACCAGGATGCCAAATTCCAGGCTGCCGCAGCTAAAAGAAAGGCTAGAAGGCTATAATCTGTTTTTGTGACTAGGGGTTTTGCATGCGACTCATTCAAAAAGCACTCACTTTTGACGATGTGCTCCTCGTACCGGCTTATTCATCGGTACTCCCTCGAGATGCCAGTCTGGCAAGTAAATTAACTCGAGATATTTCACTCAATACACCATTGGTCTCTGCAGCAATGGATACCGTGACCGAAGGTCGATTGGCAATTGCCATGGCCAGCGAAGGCGGTATTGGCATTGTTCATAAAAACCTAACACCTTCCGAGCAGGCTCGTGAAGTGGCTAAGGTGAAGCGTTATGAATCTGGTGTTCTGCGTGATCCCATCACCGTTGGTCCAGATGCCACCTTGCGTCAAGTCATTCAGTTATCACGTGAACACGGGTTCTCTGGTTTCCCAGTTCTCACGGGCAAAGAAGTTGTTGGCATCATTACTAACCGCGACTTACGCTTCGAAGAAGATTTGGATGCGCCGGTAAAAGCCAAGATGACGCCCCGCGAGCGCCTCATTACTGTTAAAGAAGGTTGCACATTAGACGAAGCAAAACGTTTAATGAGTCACCACCGCTTAGAGCGCGTACTGGTTGTTAATGACAAGTTTGAATTACGTGGACTCATTACTGTTAAAGATATTTTGAAGGCAACTGAGCATCCCAATGCTTGTAAAGACAGCGAAGGTAAATTGCGCGTCGGTGCTGCTGTGGGTGTTGGCCCAGATAATGATGAGCGTATTGAACTCTTAGTTCGCGCTGGTGTTGACGTGATCGTTGTGGACACTGCCCATGGCCATAGTCAGGGCGTATTGGACCGCGTCAAATGGGTGAAGATGAATTATCCGCAAGTTCAAGTGATTGGCGGAAACATTGCCACTGGCGATGCTGCAAAAGCATTGGCTGATCATGGTGCTGATGGCGTAAAGGTTGGTATTGGTCCAGGCTCCATTTGTACAACGCGTATTGTTGCCGGTGTTGGTGTTCCGCAAATTAGTGCGATTGTGAATGTAGCCAATGCACTCAAAGGTACTGGTATTCCGTTAATTGCGGATGGTGGTGTGCGTTACTCAGGTGACGTTGCAAAAGCGTTGGCAGCAGGCGCAAGTTCCGTCATGATGGGCGGCATGTTCGCTGGCACAGAAGAGGCTCCTGGTGAAGTGTTCCTATATCAAGGGCGTTCATACAAGAGTTACCGCGGCATGGGTTCTTTGGGTGCAATGGCCGATGGTTCTGCCGATCGCTACTTCCAAAGTGACATTGTTGCGAATGCAGAAAAACTCGTGCCAGAAGGTATTGAGGGGCAAGTACCTTACAAAGGTAGCGTGCTCGCGATCTTGCATCAACTGACTGGCGGTATCCGTTCATCCATGGGTTATTTAGGTTGCCGAACAATTGATGAACTTCATGAGAAAGCCAATTTTGTGGAAATAACTTCAGCGGGTGTGCGCGAGTCGCATGTTCATGATGTGAAGATCACCAAGGAAGCGCCGAATTACCATATTGATTAAGACTTAAATGAAGGCTGTTCTTTAGTGCACGACAAAATACTGATTCTCGACTTTGGTTCACAAGTAACTCAACTCATTGCAAGACGCGTGCGCGATGCACGTGTCTATTCTGAGATTCACCCCTACGATTGCGATCCAGATTTTATTCGTAAATTCATTCAAGAGCAGAGCGGCAAAGGCATTATTCTTTCTGGCGGTCCAAGCTCAGTAACCGAAGATGGTAGCCCTCGCGCTCCACAGATTGTGTTTGAGCTCGGTGTTCCCGTGCTCGGTATTTGTTATGGCATGCAGACTATGGCAACCCAATTGGGTGGCGCAGTAGCTTCTGCCGAGTCTCTAGGCAAGGCCCGTGAGTTTGGTTACTCAGAAGTTCGCGCTCATGGTCACACCAATTTACTAAAAGGTATTCAGGATTTTTCCACCGGCGAAGGCCATGGCATTCTAAAGGTGTGGATGAGTCATGGTGATTCTGTAACGACCTTACCACCATCATTTAAGTTGATGGCCTCTACCGAGTCTTGCCCGATTGCTGGCATGGCTGATGAAGAGCGCCGTTTCTATGCCTTCCAGTTTCATCCAGAAGTGACACATACGATTCAAGGTACCGCCATTATTGAGCGCTTTGTGCATGAGGTTTGCAAGTGCAAGCCTAACTGGGTGATGGGTGATTACATCTCTGAGGCCGTAGAAAATATTCGCAAACAAGTTGGTGATGATGAAGTCATTCTGGGTTTATCGGGTGGTGTGGACTCCAGCGTTGCTGCGGCTCTCATTCATCGGGCTATTGGTGCTCAGCTAACTTGTGTGTTTGTTGATCATGGCCTGCTTCGTCTAAACGAAGGCGACATGGTGATGGAGATGTTTGCCCGCAACCTCGGCGTAAAAGTCATTCGTGTCGATGCTGCCACTACTTTTATGGGCGAGCTGGCAGGCGTGGCTGATCCAGAAGCGAAGCGCAAAATTATCGGCAAAGAGTTCGTCGAAATATTTCAGACTGAGTCGGGAAAAATAAAAAATGCCAAGTGGCTTGCTCAAGGCACTATTTACCCGGATGTGATCGAGTCTGCTGGCAAAGGTAAGAAGGGTGCTCACACTATTAAGAGTCATCACAATGTTGGTGGCTTACCTGAAGATATGCATCTCAAGTTGCTTGAGCCATTGCGTGAGTTGTTCAAGGACGAAGTGCGTGAACTCGGTGTTGCTCTGGGCTTACCCCGTGAGATGGTCTATCGCCATCCATTCCCAGGGCCAGGTCTTGGAGTTCGCATCTTGGGTGAAGTAAATGCAGAATTTGCTAGCTTGCTGCAACGTGCCGATGCGATCTTCATTGAAGAGCTACGTAATACGATTGATGAAGATAGCCAAAAATCTTGGTATGACTTAACAAGTCAGGCTTTTGCTGTCTTCTTGCCAGTGAAGTCAGTGGGTGTGATGGGTGATGGCAGAACATACGAATATGTTGTAGCACTCAGAGCAGTACAAACACAGGATTTTATGACCGCACATTGGGCGCATTTACCCCATGAATTATTGGGTAAAGTATCTAATCGCATCATTAATGAAGTGCGTGGCATCAACCGTGTTGTGTACGACATCAGCGGGAAACCACCTGCAACCATTGAGTGGGAGTAGGCGATTTAAGCTTGCTATCACCCATGCTCGAGTTACGAGAAACTTCCCTCGCAATCTTGGCAAATACAGATGTACAAGCTAAGGTAAGTCAGCTATATCACTTGTTTGATGAGTATCAGCATCAACGCATTGATTTAAATCTTTCGGCCAGCTTGGACTCTCAAGAATTAATGCTACCTGGACGTCCACTCAAGCCGGAGCTAGTCCCGCCCCTGCAAGCCCCAAAAAGAAGAATGACTACCGTTGAAGGCAGGATAATTCTATTGCACTCGCTTGCGCATATTGAATTTAATGCCATGAATCTTGCTTTAGATGCCATCTGGCGTTTTCCAGATATGCCCAAGCAATACTATGAAGATTGGTTAAAGGTAGCTAAAGAAGAGGCTTACCATTTCAGTCTGGTGAATGAACATATTCAATCATTTGGATTTACCTATGGTGATTTTCCAGCGCACAATAGTTTGTGGGAGATGGTTGAGAGAACGACAGATGCAGTGATCGCTAGAATGGCTTTGGTTCCAAGAACGATGGAGGCAAGAGGTTTAGATGCGGTTCCTGGAATTCGTGATCGGTTCAAGCAAATTAAGGATGATAGGGCAGTTGAAATTTTAGGGATTATTCTCAATGATGAAATTGGGCATGTATTGATTGGTAATCGCTGGTTTAATTTCCTATGCGCTAGGGATAATGTGTCTCCGATCATGGCCTATAGAGAGTTAGCTAAGAAATATCGCGCACCGACCTTAAGGGGCCCGTTCAACATCGAAGCGCGAAAACAGGCTGGGTTTACTTCTGAGGAGTTAAGTCTGATGGAGTCAGCATGAAGGTTCTCAGTCTCATCCCACCAATGACGCAGCTTAATACGCCATATCCATCTACCGCTTATCTGACAGGCTTCTTAAGATCTCGCCAGATTGACGCTGTACAAGAGGATTTAGCGCTTGCCCTGGTGTTAAGTTTCTTTAGTTCACAAGGCATCTCTGAGATGCGTACTCAAGCCCTTGCTCTTCCGGAAGAAGGGCGTAGCGCTAGCGTGAATTATTTCTTAGATTATTTTGAGATCTACCAAGACACGATTGAGCCTGTAATCGCATTCCTTCAGGGCCGCGATAGTACTTTGAGTCATCGCATCAATACCCGCGATTTTTTACCAGAAGGCCCTCGCTTCTTCTCTTTAGATGTCTATGATGATGAGGACTCTGCCGATCCCTTAGCTTGGGCATTTGGAGCGCTAGGCTCTCATGATCGCGCACGTCATTTAGCAACGCTCTATCTTAATGATTTGTCTGATGTATTACGTGATGCTGTCGATGATCGCTTTGAGTTTGTACGTTATGCAGAGTCTCTTGCAGGTAGCCAACCAACTTTTAATCCACTGGCTGATGCTTTGGAGGCTAAGCCGACCCTAATGGATTTGAATCTGCAAAAACTAACAAGCCAAACAGTAGAGCAGTATCAACCAAACCTCGTTATTTTGTCCGTGCCTTTTCCGGGTGCTATGTATGCAGCCCTCCGAATTGCACAAACAATAAAAGCTAAATATCCAAAAATCAAGATTGCCTTAGGTGGCGGTTATGTCAACACTGAATTACGCGAGATTACCGAGCCTCGCATATTTGATTATGTGGACTTCATCAGCCTAGATTCTGGTGAGAGGCCTTTGCTCAATATCCTAGAGTATCTCGATGGCAAAAGGTCAGCAGAGCGATTGGTTCGCACCTTCGTTCGCAACGCAGCTGGTCAGGTTCAATATATGAATTGGCAAGAGCCTGATATTCCATTTGAGGATGTTGGTGTGGCGACTTGGGATGGTTTGCCATTAGATTCTTATTTATCGCTTCTTGATATGCTCAACCCAATGCATCGGCTTTGGAGCGATGGTCGGTGGAATAAGCTCACGGTAGCGCATGGCTGCTATTGGAAGAAGTGCAGCTTCTGCGATGTCAGCTTAGATTATATTTCGCGGTATGAGACTGCATCAGCAAGCTTACTAGTAGATCGTATTGAGCAAATCGTTGCCGAGACTGGCCAGACAGGGTTTCATTTTGTCGATGAAGCTGCACCACCTAAGATATTGAAAGCGCTTGCAGAAGAACTCATTCGGCGTAAGGTGATAATTTCTTGGTGGGGAAATATTCGTTTTGAGAAAACATTTACCCCTGACTTGTCAGAGCTACTTGCAAGGAGCGGTTGTATTGCGATGTCAGGCGGTCTAGAGGTTGCATCTGATAGATTACTTGATCTGATGGAAAAGGGTGTCACTGTAGAGCAGGTGGCTCGTGTAACAAAAGGTTTTTCTGATGCAGGAATTTTGGTACATGCCTATCTCATGTATGGATTTCCAACGCAAACAGTTCAAGAGACCATTGATGCATTGGACTATGTTCGCCAGTTGTTTGAGAGCGGCTGTATCCAAAGTGGATTCTTTCATCGTTTTACTTGTACCGTCCATTCGCCCGTTGGTCAAAACCCGGAAGAGTATGGCATTACCTTGGCAGAACTTCCTTCGGTTAGTTTTGCGAAGAACGATATTGCCTTTATTGACCCAAGTGGTGTTGATCATGATGCCTTAGGTATCGGGCTCAAAAAAGCCATCTATAACTTCATGCATGGTGTTGGGTTGGAGCGGGAAGTGCATACTTGGTTCGATGAGTGCGATATGCTAATCCCCAGGTCGAAAGTAGTTCGTAATAAAATCATCAAAAGCCTCTAGACGCGTTTATTTAAGCCTTAGCTTTGAGTACAATATTTAGCAGAAACATGGGATTAGTCAGTGCATGTATTACGCATAATGGGGAAAATATGAAGCTATCACGTCGCACTTTCATTACTTCAGCTGCTTTAGCCCCGGTAGCTTGTGGCGTGCCACTTTCATATGAGCACGGTACGCCTATTGCGCAACCGAATCCACTTCCTACGGTGCGCCCTCCACAGGTAGGGCAAAGTTGGACTTATATCAAGCGAAATGCATTCAATGGCAAAAATCTAGGTCTTGTGACTGAGCGTGTTGCTTCAACTGGAGCAACAATCGTGATTGAGCGTGGCGATGAAAATGGTCGACAGCTTGCCAGCGAAGTGCAAGGGCGATGGGGAATGGCTATTACAGATCCCAACTGGTCACGTACTCTTAACTTCAATCCTGCCATTCCACTTTGGCCTCAAGAGTTATCGGTTAAATGGAGTAAGCAGGTGAATGTTCAATATTCGATTTCTGGATATCCCGATTCAAAGTTGGGTTGGCAAGAATATATGAGCGTTCAGGGGTGGGAAAAGATTACTGTTCCTGCCGGTACTTTTAATGCCTTGCGTTTTCAAAGTTTGATTAATTATGAAAATGAAGATCCAAATAAGGTTGATTCCATTCGTAACGAAACCATTTGGTTTGCCCCTGAGATTGGGCGCTGGGTTGCTCGTGAGATCTCCGGCTCTTATCGAATCCAGGGGCAAGTAGCGGTACCGATTCTTGAGGATAGCCTTCAGTTTCAGCTAACCGCATATCAGTGATCTGTCGGTGTCTTCTAATCCCCAGAGGCCTTGCTAACTTGTAAAGATCCTGAGTTTAGGTTTACCGCTTAAAATCATGGTATTCCTATGTATACCGTAAAAGAACTTTTTCCAACACTCCAGGGTGAGGGCGCTCATGCAGGTCGGGCGGCAGTATTTTGCCGATTTGCGGGATGCAATTTATGGAGCGGTAGGGAAGAGGATCGCGCAACTGCAATCTGTCAATTTTGTGATACAGACTTTGTGGGCATTGATGGCGACGGTGGTGGAAAATTCGAGACTGCATTACGATTGGCGGAGGTTATTGAAATTGCTTGGAGAAGCACTTTAGCGGGCCCACAGAAGCGTTATGTTGTTTTCACTGGTGGCGAGCCTTTATTGCAGTTAGACGAGTCGTTGATTGCTGCTTTACATCAAAAAGGTTTTGAAGTTGCTATTGAGACTAATGGAACTATTAAAGTGCCCAAGGGTATTGATTGGGTTTGTGTGAGTCCTAAGGCTGGATCTGAGTTGATCGTATTTCAGGCTGACGAGTTAAAACTGGTTATTCCACAGGCCACTCATGACAATCTTTCTGCGCTAATGGATCGTTTTGAGAAGATGGATTATCGCAATCGATTTTTGCAGCCAATGGATGGCCCTAACCTGAAGGACAATATTGAATCAGCAGTCCGTTTATGCCAAAAGCATCCATTGTGGCGATTGAGTCTTCAGACTCATAAGCTCATCGGTATTCGCTAGACACTGCAGTGCAATTGAAAGAATTACAAATGACCACCAAGCAACCCGCTATTTCGATTACTCGCCGTCTTGAGTTTGACTCTGGCCACCGTATTCCAAATCACGGCGGCCAATGTAAGCATCTGCATGGGCATCGTTACGCTATTGAGATTACTCTGAAGGGGCAAATTGCAGATCACCCAGGTAAAGCAGATGATGGCATGGTCCTGGATTTTGGAGATATCAAGCGTCTGGCCAATCAGTATGTAGTCGAGCCTTGGGATCATGCATTCTTGGTGGCTAAAGAAGATGCAGGGCTGGTAACATTTTTAGCGAGCCTGCCAGATCACAAAACTGTTGTGATGGAGCATGTCCCAACAGTTGAAAACCTTGCTAATGCAGCATTTGCAATTTTGCAGCCTGTGTTTGAGAAAGCATTTAGCGGTCATTTGAAGTTGTCGTCTATTCGCCTTTACGAAACCCCCAATTGTTGGGCAGACGTTACTCACCCATAAATCATGCAAGCCGAGCTTGATCGTCAGTTTATGCAGGAAGCTCTAGAGCAGGCTAAGTTAGCTTCTCTCGCTGGCGAAGTTCCTGTTGGAGCCGTGTTAGTTCGCGATGGGCAGGTGATTTCTCGATCTTTTAACAAGCCTATTGCTAGTCATGATCCTAGTGCCCATGCTGAAATGTTAGCCCTGAGGGGTGCTGCAAGCGAACAGCAAAACTATCGGCTACCCGGAACAACCCTGTACGTTACTTTGGAGCCCTGTGCCATGTGTGCTGGCGCCATGCTGCATGCTAGGATTGAGCGCGTTGTTTTTGGCGCAGCAGATCCTAAAACAGGTGCAGCAGGGAGTGTGTTAGATTTATTCTCTATGAAGCAGATCAATCACCAGACGGTATCTGAAGGTGGCATCATGCAAGAAGAGTGCGGTCAATTACTGAGAGATTTTTTTAGGGAGCGACGTTGAAGTCTATTCACCTCATTGCTCCTTCGGGGGCTAGCTTAGATATGCGCAGCCCTTTGGCTGGAATTGATTGGCTGAAGAAACAGGATATCGCTATTCACAATGAAAATTGTGTGAGCAGGGTTGAGCAACGCTTTGCTGGGACCGATGCAGAGCGCCTAGCTGAAATCAATCAACTTCAAAAATTATCCTCCGATCATCTCGTGATGGTCATGCGTGGTGGATATGGAATTCATCGCCTGTTACCCGATATTGAATGGGGTGGCATTGCTAAAGCAATTCAGGGTGGTTTGCAGATTTGTGGGCATAGTGATTTCACAGTATTTCAGTTGGCGCTATTGGCAAAGACTAGAGCCATTACTCTGGCCGGCCCAATGCTCAATTACGATTTTGGTCGCCAAGATGACCAAGGCAATTCGCTTGCGCCAGATGCTCTGATGTGGAAGTACTTCCAGTCTGCAGTTCAAGGGCGCAAGTTAGACTGCCAAGTAACCACTACTCAATCTTATCTTGGCAAAACAGAGTCTGGATCCAGTTCTGGCATGCTATGGGGTGGTAATTTAACGGTATTGGCTGGGTTGGTTGGCACACCTTATATACCAAGTTCCAAGCAAATCCAAGGCGGCATCTTATTTTTAGAGGATGTGAATGAACATCCCTATCGCATAGAGCGCATGTTGATGCAGTTATTGGATGTCGGAATTCTTGCCAGTCAAAGCGCTGTTGTATTGGGTGGATTTTCAGCGTATCGCCTCAACGATAACGATCGGGGCTATCAGCTTGAGAGTGCCATTGACGCTATTCGCGCAAGGCTTCCAATCAATATTCCGATATTGACGGGACTACCATTTGGCCACCAAGCAGAGAAGTTAACCTTGCCGGTTGGGGCTAATGCAAACCTTAGTTATAACACCCAAGGTTTTACCGTCCAGTCGCAATGGTAAGCGCATAGTGCATTGGCGTTCGATTTGCAGAGCGTCTCTGCTTCCAATAGCTTTCCTACTAACAGGTACGGCCATGGCAATTGAAGAGCCAAAATATTTTGTAATAAAAAATACTCCACCCTTTGAATTAAGGGTTTATGAGTCTTTAATACTGGCGGAAGTAAAGGTAGATGGCGATATGGATTCAGCCTCTAGCCAAGGATTTCGATTAATCGCAGCGTATATTTTTGGGAAAAATCGGATGGAAGAAAAGATCCCTATGACTGCCCCAGTTGGCTTGGAAGAAAAAAGCGTAACTATTGCTATGACGGCGCCCGTCGGCATTGAATCGAATCACAGCCTTTCAACGGTTTCATTTGTCATGCCTTCCCAATATACGCTTGCAAGCTTGCCGCAACCCCTTGATGAAAGAGTGCAATTGCGCGAAGTTCCAGCCACTAAAAAAGCAGTGATCATGTTTTCCGGTTTCTATAGCGAAGAAAAAGTAAAAGAAAAAACTGCGGAACTTGAAAGATGGATCCAGGTTCAGAATTTGCAGGCTATAGGCCCACCCAATTTTGCTCGTTACAACCCGCCTTGGACCTTGCCTTTTTTTAGGCGCAACGAGGTGATGATAGAAGTACGGGATCGGTAAGCTTAGGGCTTAGCTTCAAAACTCTTTAGTAAATATTCAGCGCCACTGCCTTGGCCTAAGGCTTTAACCAGTGTTGGTAAGGCTTCTACCAGATTCTTTTCTAGCGTCCAGGGCGGATTAATCACAAACATGCCGCTAGCCTGAAGGCGACGCTCACCAGGGGCATTCTCAACCCGTAATTCCGTGTGGAGCCAAGAGCGTTTATGGTTTGCGGAAATCTTTTTCAAGCGATCAGGCAAAGAAGCAGACTCTCTTCTGGAGAGAATGGGGTACCAAATAGCATAACAACCGGTTGCAAAGCGCTGAAGAGCCTCTTCCATCGCCGTTTCAAGATAGCGGTAGTCTTGCTTATCTTCGTACGAAGGATCGATTAAGACTAAACCTCTTCTGCTTGGCGGAGGGAGCAGGCCCTTGAGCCTTGCAAAGCTATCTTCAGCGTAGACGTCAATTTGCTTGGCTTGCTTTAATTGGTGGACGTTATGACACAAGATATCAATCTCTTTGGGATGAAGTTCAAAGAGCTTGAGGCGATCTTGCGGTCTGAGGAGACGCGCCAAGATAAAAGGGGAGCCTGGGTAGACGGTGATCTGCTCTTCAGAGTTTTCAGCGCGAACGTAATCCAAATAATTCTGAATACTTTCACCAGCATACTTGCCAGAGGATTTGCATTCATCGGCAAATTTGATTAGCCGAAAAATACCACTATCTGCTTCTTTGCTAACAGCGGCAAAGCCATCTATGAGGCTGTAGATACCAGCCCCGGCATGGGTATCAACAATTGTGAGGGCGCCGGGTTTTTCTTGGAGGTATTCGACCAGATGAATCATGGTCAGATGTTTGAGGATATCTGCATGACTACCCGCATGAAATGCATGGCGATAACTAAACATAGCAACTCAACATGGTGACTTAGGAGGCATTGGTCATTTGGGCTTTGATAAACAAAACCAGGGTTGCTGCAATCAATGCAACCGAGGCGTACTGTAGTGGTTGGTTTAACTCTAGGTCCATCGTTTGGGTCAACAGCGCATAAATCGTAACGAGTCCGCCAACAGCAATAAAGCGAGGCCAAATCTTATTTGGCAGCAGTAGCTGGCTGCCATGGATATATTGAGATAGTGCGACCCCAATCATTCCGCACCAGAGGCCTACACCAGCACCAGCTAGAACATCAGTGAGCCAGTGTGCCCCAACTGCAATACGAGAAAGCCCAACCAATGACGCAAGGATAAAGAGCCAAAGCAGCGACCCATGTTTGCTTTTGGCTGAGGCGAAATAGAGTGCGCTAGCAATTGCAAAAGCAGTAAGGGTGTGGCCTGAAGGAAACGCCTTGGAGAGCAAGAGTTCTCCGATACGGTGAAAGCTGCTCTCAGGCAAAACACCTGCAGGCCTTGGCAAATCAAAAAAGGGTTTCAGAACAGAGCTGGCAATTGCCGAAATAGCCCCAGCAAAAATACCGGCCGTTAATAATCTTGGGGCCAGTAGAAGCAAAGGGAAAGCAATTGCAAATACTCCCCAGCCATTACCTAAATAGGTGAGAAAGGCCCAAACAATATCTGGAACTCCTTGGGTAAGGCTGTTGATGAATAAGAAGCTGCTTGTCTGCAGGTCGCCAAAGTAAATAATACAAGCCAAGACTAATGGCAAAAGCGGAAGAAGCCATTTAACTGGCGAGAGGTTCTGATTGCTCATGCCAGTTAGCGATTCTTTGCTTGATCAGCACCCTGAATTTGAATCGAAACCTTCTCGAGAACTTGCGCAACTGTAATGGTTTGCATGCAAACGTTATCGTGACATGGTGTTTTACGATGATTGGCAGCGCTAACGCAAGGTGAGCAGGCTAGGTTTGCAGTAATCGCAATCGAATTACCAACTGAGCCATAAAGTGCAGGTGTTTCAGGGCCAAAGAGCACAACAGTCCTAAGTGGGGTTACAGCTGAGAAGTGTCCGGGGCCAGAGTCGTTGGTAACCATCACATCTGACAATGTATAGAGTGGGGGCAATTCAGCAAAACTTACCTGACCTGCAAAGTTAATTGCATTTTTAACATTAGCGACTGCGCGAACTTTTTCAACGTACTCAAATTCAGCAGGAGAGCCAGTAATCAAAATAAGATCGCTTGGATACTTCTGATGAACACTAACAATGAGCTCAGAGAAGCGTTGCTGTGCCCAACGGCGCTGTGGCAATAAATCACTCGCATTAGGATTAATCAGAATAAGGCGCTCTTTACCCTGGGTAAACAAAATACCGGCTTCACTTGCCAATTTCTCAATGCGCTCACGGACCTTATCCATTGCTACTGGATCAATCACTGCTTGCTCTAATTTTACTTCGGCGTCAGAGATATGAATTTTGCTAAAGGGAACTTCGATCTTGCTTGCGAATGCCGCATGAATCAAAGAGAGAAAGTTTTTCGTAATATGAATATGCGGGTTGTAGTGCACCTTGCGAGTCAGCATGGCACCGCGCCACAAACCTTCGCCATGGAAGATGTGATAACCGACGCGACGACGTGCACCACAAAGACCGGTCAATAAAGCAGTGAAGCGTGAGAACAGCTCTAGATCAATGACAGTATCGATACGATGACAGCGGGCGATCATTAAAAAACGCAAAGTATCTTTAATCAAACCACCTAAGCTAGAAGAATCAATCGTAAAAACATTCTCAGGCTTGACTGTGTTCAATAGGGTTAAGCTGGCACGATTACTTTTGAAGATGAGGAAAAATAACTCTGCGCCACGGGCTTGAGCATTTCGCATTGCCGGGTCAACGAGGATTGCACTCCCCATTTCTGATAATTCAATAAAGAGGAGCTTGCGTGGGGTTTCTGGTCCACGAGAGAAGACGTTCTTAATGCCGTCTATTAAGGCGACAAGCGGAGTTGCTATAGCGCAAAGCGGAACACCGACCCAATGATCGATGGCGCGCATGGTGTTGACACTAATACTCATAGTTTGACTTTAAATATTATTTTCGTTTTAATAAAAAGTACGCACCTGGAAGTACGCATAGTACTGTCAGTGCACCATAGCTCATTGAGGCCAGTACCGTCAGGGATGGATTAACCCCCCACAGTGCCAACACTGAAGATAGCGTTGCTTCACGTAGTCCCCAGCCCGAGATGCTAATTGGTAGCATCAATAAGAGGCTTAAGGCGGGTAGACCAATCATCAGACCTTCGATGGGCGCATCGGCACCATAGGCTTTTAAACAAAAACCTAAAGCAAGAATAGTCAGGAAGTGAATGAAGATTGCAAAGCTCGCTTGGGCAATATTCATTGGCCAGGAAAACGCCAGCTTAATGCCTGGGAGAGCATGATTCATCTGTAGCCTGTCCAATCCCTTTTGGAGAAGATCGCGGCTTGGCGTCCAAGCCAAAATGAGGGCAATCACTAAGCCTGTAAGAATCATGACGGCAGTGACACCGTAGCCAAGAGCAATTCCCCATGCGGCTAAAGTAGCGCCACCTAAAATGAGGCCAATACCACCCAGAAGATTATTGCCGGCCAAGCCCAACAAACGATCCACTAGCACCATTGAAAAGCTGAGGCGCAATTTAGCAGGTGCGTGCTCAAGATCAACTTTGTGATGTAACTCTTCATCAAGCTCTTTGGCCTCGCTAAATTTGCCGCCGCTATTTAAATGGCTTGCTGTGATTGCGCGATAGCTATCACCACCGAGAGTGCTGGGGAGCCCCTGATTAATTAGTCCGCCCGCGAAGTAGAGAGCGACGTAGTCTGTCGCACTACCTTGAAATCCGACTTTGCGCATTAGAAAGCCCCACCGTAGACCGCCGCAAATAAAAGCCAAAGTAATGGCAAGACCAGCAGCTAAAAACCATTTCGGCTGCATCTTAATTTCTGAATCGAGCAGGGTGTGCCAATCAATGCCGCTGGTCGCCTTCCAGAGGAGAGCGAGGGATAGCAAAATGCGAATAGTTGGCCAAGCACGCTTAAGCATTGCTTTCCACCCAGATGTGGCTTGAGGGGTGGTTTGGGGTATTGAACTCATAGGCGTAAGGATAATGCCTTGGGCACCTAAGGTCTTGAAATTACTCCGGTAATGCGGTGTTTTGCCAATCAGTGCAGAGGCTAAAGTCAAATTTAGATAAATTCCGTCCAAAACGCTGGATTTCAATGCTCTCTAATGGCGCGCATTTCTCAAATCCTGGCTTGTTTCCAGCGGGGTCGGCAAAACTCATTCCAGACCAATTGATGAGCAGCACGCTAGCGCGTGGAGGTAGTTGCCCAAACCAGAGGTCAAATTGATCTTGGCGTTGATCTAGCACGAAGACAGGAATTGGACTTGAATACCAGGCTGCGCGACTTCCCAGAGTCCAGTTTTGAACGGCAATGCCATCCACCTTATTTGCTTGCGCAAGTTGTCCAGCTTTTTGACCTGCTATTTTCCAGCCATAGAGATCTGCAATCGGATTGGATTTCATGGAGTTTGAAGGAATGCCACCAGTCATAACCAATCCAAACCCAAGTAAGCACAGCAGAATTTGAATACTTAGTAATAAGCGAATCAAAATGCGATGATGCATTGACCATGCCTTTGCTAAACCAATGCCAGCAAAGGGAGCGAGACAAAACCAAGCAGGTGTTGTCCAGTGAGGCAATCCACCACCACCCGACAGAGTCGCAAAAATTGCAAATGGAATGCAGAAAAAGCTCAGCAGGGACGCTAAGGATAGCTTGGCACCATGAAAGCAATTCTTTAGAAATACAAATCCACCAAGCAGCAGAAGAGGGCCAAAAGAAGCAATCTGAACACCTAAAAATGCGGCGACTCTGCGCCATGCCCAAGTACTGCCACCACCATGTGCGATTTGATATTTAAAGGAGATCCAGTCGTTTATCCAGTTCCAATACAGAACAGGCGTGATGAAGAGGAGTGCAATGAATGCCGCTAGCCAGAAACCTGCTTTAGTAATCCAAGGTTTTTTGAAGGAGCTGAAAAATACTAAGAGCAGGGCAAAAGCAGCAAAGACACCTGTGTATTTACTCAGTCCAGACAAGCCTAAAAGAGCCCCCATGATCAGCCAATTCCCTAAACTGAATTGATCTTGTCTTAGCCAGCGCAAAGCCATCAACATCAAGCCAAGACTAAATAGTGACAAAAGGCTATCTGGCAATAAGCCAATAGCCAAAACATGCGGTAGTGGGGCTGCAATGACAGCAAGAACAGCGAACAGACCACAGTTGCTTGCGGAAGAGAGTGCGCTGGCGAGGTAGCCAGTATTGCGACCCTGAATGAAGTGATGAAGCTCAATCGTCACTTGATAAACCAAGTAGCAAGAAAGGATCCAGAGTAATTCTGGGACGAGTCGAATAATCCCTTCGGAGGAAGTCAATGCTACCAGCGGCCACTGAACCCAACCTACTAGAGGTGGATGATCAAAATAGCTCCATGCCAAATGCTGGGCATAGAGTGCGTAATGCGCCTCATCGACAGAAAACCCAATTGAAAAACCCAGCGCAAGATGAATCAGCGCAGCGATGAAGATGCAAATTGCTGCCCATGTCGATGGCGATTGCGAGGGTAGTGGATAGCGCATCTAATTCTTTATTGTGTGATCTAAAACGATTTTAGACTTACTTAGCTATTTCTTTGGGACAATATGAGGATGAGTCGCAAACACCCATTTTTCAACGATAAGGCCGTCACCACTCGCTTTTGGGCTTATGGCTGGATATTTATAGCGGCATTCAATTTGGTGGCTTGTGCCGGCCTCTCACGGGATTCAGTGCAAGACGATTCCGGGCAAGTGCTGTCATTGGATCAATTGCCGGCGCAGGAAGATCTGCCCAAATTTTCTGCTGAGACTGCACGTGACGGCATGCCAGTGGGGTGGCACTTTTATCGCATCGCCCCTTATAAAAAGAATACTGTTTATCTCTTGGAAAATTACCAGGGCAGAACAGTACTGAGCGCCAATTCCAAAACATCTGCTTCCGGGCTGGCTATTAAGCTAAGACCACGGCAAGCTCAAAATCTCTGGCTAAAGTGGGAGTGGAAGGCGATCGCCCCCATCCCTGAGGCTGATAACACTGAGCGTCATCATGATGATGCGCCGCTCCGTATCTTGGTGGCATTTGATGGTAATAAATCTAAGTTAGCGCTCAAAGAAAAAATGACCTTTGAGATGGCGAGTTTAATTAGCGGGCAAGAGATGCCTTATGCAACCCTGATGTATATCTGGTCCGGTAAATCTCCCGTGAATTCTGTTTTAGATAACGCCCACACATCACGCATCAAAATGATTGTGGTCGATTCTGGCTGGGAGGGTCTAGGAGATTGGCGCAAGCATGAGCAAGATCTTGCTACCGATTACAAGCGTGCTTATGGAGAGAATCCTGGAGAGGTGATTGGGATTGCATTGTTGACTGATACCGATAACACCAAGTCAGAAACGCGCGCACTCTATGGTGATATTGAATTGATTCGGAAGAATCAGAAATAAAATCACTGATCAATGAGCAGGTCGCCACCGTTTTAATAGCAGGGCGTTGCTCAGAACGCAGAAGCTTGATAAGGCCATAGCACTGCCAGCAAGCATTGGTGAGAGATATCCTAGCGCCGCCAGCGGAATGCCCGTGGCATTAAATATAAAAGCCCAAAATAAGTTTTGCCGAATTTTATTCCACGTTCTCTTCGAGATATCAATAGCATCAGCCACTAAGCTGGGGTCGCCCCGCATCAAAGTAATGCCTGCCGCTTGCATTGCGACATCTGTGCCAGTAGACATTGCCATACCAACATCTGCTGAGGCTAAGGCTGGCGCATCATTTACTCCATCACCTACCATGGCGACCCAGTGACGCTTTGCATGATCACCAGGCATTTGCAAGTGCCGAATAATTTCCGCTTTATTGCCAGGCATGATTTGTCCATACACCTCATCCATGCCGATAGAATGCGCCACCCTTGCTGCTGAAGCCTGGTTATCGCCGGATAACATGACTGTACGAATCCCAAGTTGATGTAATGCTGTAATCGCTGCTTTGGCATTGGGTTTGAGCTCATCACCAAAGGCGAGCAGTGTAATGGGGCTTGTTGGTGATTCTGCATTCATCAATACCGAAACGGTTTGCCCAAGATCAAAACAGGCTTGTGCTTTTGCAAGAATGGATTGGTACTCTGGATGTGCATCAAGCGAAGCAATGCTTTGCAAACACAGTCGTTTGTCCGCCCACGGACCAAAGTTAGGAATGCCTTCAATTCCAATGCCTGGCAAGGCTTTACTTTCAGAGTTTGCAATTGGAGAAATATTCTGCTCCTTTGCTGCATCTAGTAGGGCTTTAGCCAAGGGGTGCTCACTTCCCAATTGCAGTCCTGCTGCAGTAGCTAAGATTTCTGATTCAGGTGAGCTTACAAAAGGCATCAGCGCTAGCAGTCTAGGGTGACCAATTGTTAGAGTGCCCGTCTTATCAAAGGCGACAATATTCAGTCTGTGTGCTTGCTCCAAGACTTGTGGATCTTTAATGAGGATGCCAAAGCGCGCAGCTACGCCAGTCCCAGCCATGATGGCCGCAGGAGTAGCCAGGCCGAGTGCACATGGACAGGCAATCACAAGGACAGAGACAGCTCGCAAAATTGCAATCGATGCGGAATCTAAATACAACCAGTTAGCAATTCCGGCAATGATGGCAATCACAATCACTGTAGGTACAAAGATGGCGCTGACTTGGTCAACCAGTTTTTGAATCGGTGCTTTTTGTGTTTGCGCTTCTTCTACTAAGTTAATGATCTTGGAGAGAACGCTTTCTACACCAACAGCTTGCGCCGCAATGACGAGGGCACCTTCGCCATTCAGTGCGCCACCAATGACGGTAGAGCCAACTCGTTTCTTGAGGGGCTCGCTCTCACCTGTTAGTAAAGACTCATCTACATGGCTAGTGCCCATCAGAATGATGCCGTCAACCGGGATTCTTTCCCCTGGCAATACTAGGACACGATCTTTTGGGAGAACTTGATCTAGCGGAAGATCCCGATATTGATCTAATGCAGTATTGCGATCAATGACAAGCGCAGGATCTAAAACCTTGGCATGCTCTGGCCACAGTTTTTGGAGTGCTCGAATCGCTTCACTGGTTTGGCGTTTTGCTCTCGCTTCCAGCCACTTGCCCAATAAGACCATACAGATAATGACAGCCGCACCTTCAAAATACAGCTCATGCTGAGCGTGAACCGAAGTCAGCATGAGATAGGCGCTTAAGCCATAAGCAGAGCTAGTCCCTAGGGCAACGAGTAAATCCATATTGCCAACACCGGCCATGAGTGATTTAAAGCCAGCTTTGTAGAAGCGCCACCCCAGAATGAATTGCACTGGTGTTGCTAAGGTGAGTTGCCACAGCGGGGAAAGGCTCCAATGAATACCAAATGGCATGAGAAACATCGGCAAAAAGAGTGGGGCAGAGAAGGTAAAACTCAGAATGACTCGACCCAAGCCATCTGCCGCCCAAAAAGACTTCGGTGGTTTTTCGCAATGAGGACCCTTGGAGTCGCTAAGTTTTGCCTCGTAGCCAGTTTTTTCCACTGCGGCAATCACATTTGCGATGGTGGTCACAGAGCCGATCTTTAGTCTAATCCGGGCTTGCTCAGTCGCTAAATTGACGGTTGCTGCTTCGAGGCCGGGAATCTTACTCAAAGCCTTCTCAACTCGCCCAACGCAGGAGGCACAGGTCATCCCACCAATATCGAGGGTATAAAAGTCTGAATTTGCTGTTGTTGGGGTGCTCATATAGAAGATAATCTACCTTATGACCTCTTTTCAGGGGAATTACTTGACCAAAATCAAAGGGAAATCTGCCATGATCAGCTTGAAAGTATCTGGAATGACCTGTGGGGGCTGTATTAATGCTGTTACCCGTGCAATTCAGGCTCAGGATCCTCAGGCTCAGGTCTTCGCAGACTTGGCTACACAAACAGTTGAATTAGAAACCAGCTTAAGCTCTGAGATTGCCGGTCAACTCATAACAGATGCGGGTTTTCCAGTCTCTCGCTAAGCTTTGTTTAGAATCTCATCAAACCTAACAAAACCCGTAGTTTTTGTTCCCAAAGGATCGTGATTTATGTTCTTCAGTAAGCTAATGCCTCACGATGGTAACTTTTTTGCATTATTCAATCAGCATGCCGAGCAAATTGTCGCCGCATCCGAATCTTTTCTGAAGTTCATTGAGCACTACAACGATGATGCTCTACGTGCGAAGTACACCCAAGAAATAGACAAAGCAGAGCACGCTTGTGATGATATTGTGAAAGAAGTGCATCGTCGCTTGCACAAGACCTTTATTACACCCATCGATCGTGATCAAATCTTCTCCTTGATTAACACCATGGATGACGTAGCAGACTTAATTCAAAATGGCACTGAGGCAATGCATCTCTATAACGTCAAGCAAATGACGGAAGAAATGTTGCATATGGCCCAGTTATGCAATCAATGCTGTATCTGCCTGAAAAATGCAGTTGGCACCCTCAAAGATATTTCTGATCCTGAGGTAGCAAAAGCAGCCCTAAAGACTTGTGATGAGATTGACCATCTAGAGTCTGGCGCAGATCGATTGCTTTCAACTGCGATTACCAGATTATTCCGCGAAGAGACTGAAGTACGTGAGCTCATTAAATTGCAGCGCATTTATGAATTGCTTGAAGAGGTTACTGATAAATGTGAAGACGTTGCCAATTTGGTTGAAGGCATCGTTCTTGAGAACTCTTAAGGCCCATTAACTTGCCTTCGATTCAAGCAGCTTTTTGGGTGGTAGCGCTCTTGGTAGTGTTAGCGTTAGTCTTTGATTTCATGAATGGTTTTCATGATGCAGCAAACTCTATTGCCACAGTAGTTTCTACTGGCGTCTTGAAACCCCAGAAAGCAGTTTTATTTGCTGCATTTTTTAATTTCCTCGCGATTTTTATTTTCCACTTGAGTGTTGCAGCAACTGTTGGCAAGGGGATTGTTCACCCATCATCGGTGGATTTACATGTGATCTTTGGTGCTTTAGTCGGCGCGATCATTTGGAATATCCTGACTTGGTATTACGGCATTCCCTCTAGCTCATCTCACGCTTTAATTGGGGGATTGGTTGGCGCCACAATTCCTAAGGCTGGTTTTGCGGGCTTAGTTTGGTCCGGCATTATTAAGACAGTAGCCTTTATTTTTATTTCACCGTTTGTTGGTTTCTTGCTTGGCTCTCTGATGATGTTGTTGGTGGCTTGGGTTTGTAGAAACGTCAACGTAGCAAAAACAGATCGCTGGTTCCGTCGTTTGCAATTAGTATCAGCCAGTGCTTATAGCTTGGGCCATGGTGGTAATGACGCGCAAAAAACCATCGGCATTATATGGCTCTTGTTGATTATTACTGGCTACGCTGAAGCTGGTGCTAGCATGCCGCCAACTTGGACCATTGTTGGTTGCTATATCGCTATTGCCATGGGTACGATGTTTGGTGGTTGGCGAATCGTTAAAACTATGGGTCAAAAGCTGACAAAGCTCAAGCCGGTAGGCGGCTTTTGTGCGGAGACGGGTGGGGCAATTACTCTATTTGCTGCAACAGCCCTTGGCGTTCCCGTATCGACTACCCACACAATTACTGGGGCTATTGTTGGCGTTGGTTCAACGCGGCGCGCCAGTGCAGTACGTTGGGGTGTAGCTGGCAACATCGTCTGGGCTTGGATCTTTACTATCCCAGCCACCGCATTGATGTCGATGGCGGTTTATTACCTAAGTCTTTGGATCTTCTAAATTCAGTCATTTGCCCTGTAAGTCCTGACTTTGAGCAAAGAATCCCTTGTGCGGTTAATCTACCCACTAATCAAACATTCGCAATAATTCACAAATCGATGCATCAAGATGTCCAATGAGGGCATGGCTATTTTTAGGAGAATGTAGTGGCAGTCACTATTGAAGTTGTACAGGCGGCGTTAAAAGGTCTCGTTGACCCAAACACTCAAGTGGATTTTGTAACAGCAAAGACTGTTAAAAATTTACGCGTTGAAGGTGGCGATATCTCCTTAGATATTTCCCTGGGGTATCCCGCAAAAAGTCAGTTCGAAGCAATCCGTAAATCGGTTATTAACGTGTTGCGTAATTTGCCTGATGTTAAAAATGTCAGCGTCAATGTAAACAGTCAAATTGTTTCGCATGCGGTTCAGCGTGGCGTGAAGCTGTTACCAGGTGTTAAAAATATTATCGCTGTCGCTAGTGGGAAGGGTGGTGTTGGTAAATCAACTACTGCCGTCAATCTAGCATTGGCTTTGGCTGCAGAAGGCGCCCAAGTGGGTATTTTGGATGCTGATATCTATGGACCAAGTCAGCCGATGATGCTTGGTATTACTGGTAGACCAGAATCGATTGAAGAAAATACCATTGAACCCATGGAAGGCCATGGTTTGCAAGCAAGTTCTATTGGTTTCTTGATCGAAGAAGATGCACCCATGGTGTGGCGTGGCCCAATGGTTACTTCTGCTTTAGAGCAATTACTTCGCCAAACACGTTGGCGTGATTTGGACTATCTGATTGTTGACATGCCTCCAGGTACAGGCGATATTCAGTTAACACTTGCACAAAAGGTGCCCGTTACTGGCGCTGTGATTGTCACCACTCCTCAGGACATCGCCTTACTAGATGCACGTAAAGGCCTCAAGATGTTTGAGAAGGTTGGCGTACCGATCATTGGCATTATTGAGAATATGAGCACTTATGTCTGCCCAAAATGCAATCATGAAGAGCATATTTTTGGCACTGGCGGTGGCGAAAAGATGTGCAAAGAGTATGGGACTGATTTCTTGGGCGCTTTGCCATTAAATCTTTCCATTCGTGAGCAGGCCGATGCAGGGCGCCCTACCGTAGCTGCCGACCCTGATGGCGCGATTAGCGTCATCTATAAAAATATTGCTAGACAGGTTGCAATTCGAGTTGCTACTCTCTCAAAAGATATGAGTAGCAAGTTTCCTAACATCGTCGTTCAGAACACCTGAGGATTTATGCGTTTTGCGGTAGTGATGCGTAAACAGAACATCGACAACCCATGGATTTCATTTAAATGGGTGCCGCAAGAGGTGTTGCCTGATTTTGGTCAATTTGCAGCCACTACAAATCATCACAATCAGATTTCTGGGCAGTTTCTAGGGCGCGATGATGGTGGCGAGTCTTGGCTCTTTACAGGATATGAACTCAATTTGTTTCCGGATGAAGCTGAAGGCTACTACCTCAATTTATCCGCCACTCAGCCATGTTGGTTTGTGATGTGGCGTTTAGAAGAAGATATTGATCGCTATATAGATGAGCAATCTATAGCGCTTGCTAAATCAGAAACCACTACCGCTGTACCTCACCGCCTGTCAGTCAGTTATAACGAGGCAGGGCGCTTATTAGATGGCGGTGAATCGGTAGATAACATTCCGATGACAGTTGAGCATGCGTCTTGGTTGCAAGAATATGTGAATGAGCATTACCATCCCGAGCCTAAGAAGCGTCACCGCCCTGAATCATTTAAGGGCGCCGATCGCCCAGTGGAAAAATAATGGCTGGGGGCTTTCTGAATCGCTGGTCACGCCGTAAAGCGGGTGAACAAGTAGAGCCAGAAAAAAAACCAATAGATTCAGTCAAGCAAGCTGAAGTCGTAGAACTCAATGCCCTGTATCAGGAGCAAGACCTTCCGGCGCCCGCCACCTTAGAAGATGTTGAAAAGATTGATCGCTTTGCCCCCGACTTTTCTGCTTTTATGAAGCCTGGGGTGGATCCCAGTGTTCAGCAAGCCGCCCTGAAAAAGATGTTTTCAGATCCCCATTTTAATGTGATGGATGGCTTGGATATTTATATTGATGATTACTCTAAGCCTGACCCCATTCCCTTGGAAATGCTCAAGCGCATGGTGCAGTCAGATATGCTCAATATTTTCCGCAAGGATGACGGCAGTGCAGAGGAAGATAAAAATCAGCTTGCTGTCACTCCCTCTGAAGATAGCGGGAAGCCTTTGCTATCTAGTGACAAAGTTGATTTAACATCCACACATTCAAGTGCTGATCTAAGGGGGATTTCCTCAGACAGCACTCCTTCGGACAAGAAAAATAGTTAAGAAAATGATTCATGAGCCAAAAATTAGTTTGTAACTGCAATGGCACTATGCCTTTAGATGCAAAAGCCTTAGGCGTCACGATGCATACCTCTTTGTGTCGACAAGAGGTGGGCTCTTTTCTGAAGGCGTTGGATGGCGATGATTCACTGGTTGTTGCTTGCACCCAAGAGGGCGCCTTATTTAATGAGTTAGCCGCTCAAACCGAAAAGCCATTGGTAGCGCCATTACGCTTTGTAAATATTCGCGAAGTTGCTGGCTGGACCCAAGAGGGTAAAACATCCAGCCCTAAGATTGCGGCTTTGCTTGCTCTAGCAGAAATGCCTGAGGCCGATCCAGTGCCTGTGGTGAATTACGAAAGCCTAGGAAGATTGCTGATTGTTGGGCCTGGGGCACAGGCTTTACCTTGGGCGGAAAAACTGAGCGGCTCATTGGATGTCTCAGTCTTGTGCACCGAACCAAGCGATTTACCAATTGCCAGAAATTTCCCTGTCTATACCGGAAGCGTTACCAGGCTCGATGGCTATCTCGGTCATTTCTCAGTTGACTGGGATTTACAGAATCCGATTGATCCAGAGATGTGTACGCGTTGCGGTGCTTGTGTGGATGTTTGTCCAGAAAATGCGATTGACGATGCATTTCAGATTAATATGGATAAGTGTAAATCGCATCGTGCTTGTGTAACCGCTTGCGCCAGCATTGGCGCCATACAGTTTGATCGGGTTGAGCGTCAGCGTAATTCAGAATTTGATTTGATCATGGATTTACGCATTGATCCAATAATGCAGATGAGTCAGACACCTCAAGGATATTTTGCTCCTGGCAAGGATCCGTTTGAACAAGCGCTCGTCGCCAATCAATTACTCGAATTAATTGGCGAGTTTGAAAAGCCGAAATACTTTTCCTATAATGAGAAAGTTTGCGCCCATGGGCGTAACGGCAAAGTCGGTTGCAATGCGTGTGTTGATGTTTGTTCTACTGGTGCCATCACATCCTTGTTTAAGAGCGGGCAGGGCACAGTTGAAGTCAACCCCAATCTTTGCATGGGTTGCGGTGCCTGTTCCACGGTATGTCCGTCTGGCGCAATGCGCTACAACTACCCAAGCGTTGAACACCAAGGCAAAGAAATCAAACTACTGGCCAATGTATTTGGGGCAGAAAGCATTAAAGCGAAACAAACAGTTGCTCCGAGTTTGTTGCTGCATTCCCTTAAGGCTGGTACAGAATTGATTGATCTGCTGGGCCGCTCAGCACATTTGCGGTCTAAGCAGTTTGAAGGCTTACCTTCCTTTGTTCTGCCTTATGGCATTGAGCATATTGCTTCTACTGGTTTGGATCTTTGGCTAGGTGCCCTGAGCTACGGCTTTGGTGAAGTGATCTTGCTTTTGAGTGGTGATGAGGATCCGGCCTATCGCGACGCATTAGAAACCCAGAGTGCTTTAGCCAATGCCATTCTGAAGGCTTATGGATTTGACGCCCGCATTCAGTTGATCCAAGCTAGCGCTGCTGATGACCTTGCGCCAGTTTCGCTCGCTATGGGTAAATTACGTCAGCGTGGCTCCTTGCCACATGTGTGCGCTCCTGCAACTTTTGGTTTAAGCAATCAAAAGCGAGAGACTCTTGAAGCTGTTTTAGAGCATCTACAAAAGCAGGCTAAGACACCTGTTCCGATTGAGGGCGTTGTATTGCCGAAGTCCTCGCTCTTGGGTGGACTGAATATTAATAAAGAGGCTTGTACTCTTTGTATGTCTTGCGTTGGCAGTTGTCCAGAAGGTGCGTTGTTGGATAACCCCGAAGAACCCAAACTATCGTTTATTGAAAAGCAATGTGTTCAGTGCGGGATTTGTGTGCAGACTTGTCCAGAACAAGCACTTACCTTAAGTCCGAGATTATTGACTGTTGAACAGCGTAAACAAAGGGTGGATCTCAACGAGACCCAAGCCTTCCATTGCATTAGTTGCGGCAAACCATTTGGCACCATGAAAATGGTAGATCTGATGTTGGCTAAGTTGGGTGCGCACGGCGCTTTTGCTGGCGCAGCGATGGAAAGACTCAAAATGTGTAGTGATTGTCGGGTGGTGGATATGGTGAAAAAAGAAACATGAGTGAACAAGCAAAAGAAAATGCCTCTACCGAAGTGGGTGACGTAGGCTTGCCAGAAGATCTTGCTAGAGCTGACTTATATGGCTTGATCGCTCGACTCTTTCATCAACCGCCAGATCAAGAGCTCCTAAATTTAATTACTGCATCCATTCCAGAGGGGCAAGAAAGCCAGGCAGACGATGCCCCCTTATCCAAGGTTTGGCATAGCGTTGTTGAAGTAGCCAAATCTAATACGGCAAAAGCTTGGCACGATGAGTTCGACTTGAACTTCATCAGTGTGGGCCGCCCGAATATTGTTCTTAATGGCTCTTTTTATATGGCAGGCCATTTAAATGAGCGTCCACTAGTCGAAATCCGTCGTGCCTTGGAGACTTTTAGTCTAGAGGCGGCTGAAGAGGTGACCGAGACGGAGGATCATATTTCTGCACTGTGTGAGGTAATGCGTTACCTCATCGCCGGGGATGATGTGGAGATCTCTAACCTTACTAATCAAAGGGTTTTTTTCAATGACCATATTCGTCCTTGGTATGACGAGTTGTGCGATGCAATTGAAGGCATTCCTGAGATGCATCTGTACCATCCGGTGGCCGCTCTCACTAGGGAATTCCTGGCAATTGAGGGACAGAGTTTTGACATGATTTGATGTTGCTTCGCAACATACTTTGCCTTATCTAAAAAATGTTTCAAAGATGTGTCAAAAGTGCTATTTCCATTTACACTTGATAAAGATCAAGAATAGCGAAATAGGAGCAAGCAATGAGCACTAAATCTACAACTGCAACTATTGAAGAGAATAAGCCGTCTCGCCGTAAATTTTTTATCGGTGCAAGCGCAGCTGTTGGCGCTGTGGCAGTGGCATCACAAACCACTATTGGTAAAGCGGTCATCCAAGAGATTGGCAGCAGCGTCAAAGGTAAAGACGATGGTTACCAGTTATCCGAACATGTTCGCAAGTATTACGAAACCACGTTGCTTTAATCAATCGTTTTTTAAAAATATAAAAATCTTTCTCAGGGACAACATATGAGTCTGACTCGTAAATCCAATACCCCACCAAGCAGTCGTTCGGCCCCTAGCTCCCGCCTCATCGGCAGCCTATCGCGTGGACTTAAAGCTGCGGTGCCGACGATGGATCGTCGAACATTCCTTAAGCGATCAGGAGTGGGCGTAGGGGCCGGTATTGCCGCTAGCCAATTAAGCTTGGTGCAAAAAGCGGTAGCCGAGCCAAGCAAGGCTATGTTGGATGGTAAGGGCAAGATTGAGGTTAAAAGATCGATTTGCACCCACTGCTCAGTAGGTTGTGCGGTTGATGCCACTGTTGAGAATGGCGTATGGGTGCGTCAAGACCCCGTATTTGATTCCCCAATTAACTTAGGCGCACATTGCGCTAAAGGTGCAGCATTGCGAGAGCATGGTCACGGCGACTTCCGCTTACGTTATCCAATGAAGTTGGTAGACGGCAAGTACGAGAGAATTTCTTGGGATCAGGCTTTAACCGAAATTACTGCGCAGATGAAAGATCTCCGCACGAAGTACAGCCCTGATTCCTTGTTCTTTATTGGTTCTTCTAAGCACAATAACGAGCAAGCTTATTTATTGCGTAAGTGGGTTTCATTCTTTGGAACCAACAATACAGACCATCAGGCGCGTATTTGCCACTCCACAACGGTTGCCGGTGTTGCAAACACCTGGGGCTATGGTGCGATGACCAATAGCTATAACGACATGATGAATGCCAAGGCTGCCTTGTACATTGGCTCTAATGCGGCTGAAGCACATCCAGTATCCATGCTCAGTCTTTTGCATGCTAAAGAAAACGGTTGCAAAGTAATTGTGGTTGATCCGCGTTACACCCGTACCGCAGCCAAATCTGATCAGTATGTGCGGATTCGTTCTGGAACAGATATTCCATTCCTTTTTGGCGTGCTGTATCACATCTTTAATAACGGTTGGGAGGATAAGAAGTACATCAACGACCGCGTATATGGCATGGACGAGATCCGCAAAGAGGTGATGGAGAAGTGGACTCCAGCGAACGTAGAACAAGCTTGTGGTGTGCCTGAAGCTCAGGTCTATCAGGTTGCCAAGACCATGGCTCAGAATCGTCCAAGCACCTTGGTATGGTGTATGGGTCAAACACAACATACCATTGGTAATGCGATGGTTCGTGCATCTTGTATCTTGCAATTGGCCTTAGGCAACATCGGCAAGTCTGGTGGCGGTGCGAATATTTTCCGCGGTCACGATAACGTACAGGGTGCTACAGACGTAGGCCCTAATCCAGATTCATTGCCAGGCTACTATGGTCTTGCAGCCGGCTCATGGAAGCACTTCGCTACCGTGTGGGGCGTTGACTACGAGTGGATTAAAGGTCGTTACGCTCCTGACATGATGGAGAAATCCGGCACAACGGTTTCTCGTTGGGTTGATGCTGTGCTCGAGAAGAATGACATGATCGACCAGCAAACCAATGTCAAAGGTTTGTTCTTCTGGGGACATGCTCCTAACTCACAAACTCGCGGCCTCGATATGAAGCGTGCGATGAATAAGTTAGATCTCTTGGTAGTGGTTGATCCATATCCAAGTGCAACAGCAGCCATGGCTGCAATGCCTCCAGCTGAAGGCGATGTCGTTAATAAAAACCGCAACGTGTACTTGTTGCCAGCGACTACCCAGTTTGAAACCAGTGGATCTGCAACAGCTTCCAACCGTTCACTCCAGTGGCGCGAGAAAGTCATTGATCCATTATTTGAATCTGTTCCTGACCACGTGCTCATGCAAGCATTTGCTGATCGCTTAGGTTTTGGTCAAGAGTTGTCTACTAACTACAAGATGCTCAGCTCGAAGTTTGCTGGTAAGCAGTGGAGAGAACCGCAGATTGAAGATATCTTGCGTGAGATTAATCGCTCCTGCTGGACGATTGGCTACACCGGCCAAACTCCAGAGCGCCTTAAGGCTCACATGAGAATGGTTGCCACGTTTGATCCGAAGACATTGAAGTCTCGTGGTGGCGTTGATCCAGTAACTGGCTACGACACTACTGGTGACTACTATGGCTTGCCTTGGCCTTGCTACGGCACGGCTGCAATCAAGCACCCAGGATCACCTAACCTTTATGACACCAGCAAGAGTGTGATGGAGGGTGGTGGTAACTTCCGCGCCAACTTCGGTGTTGAAAGAGAAGGTAAGAGCTTGTTGGCTGAAGACGGTTCGTGCTCTAAAGGCTCTGCGATTACCACTGGATATCCTGAGTTCGATCATGTGTTTATGAAGAAACTAGGCTGGTGGGATCAACTCACTGATGATGAGAAAAAACTGGCCGAAGGCAAGAACTGGAAGACAGACTTATCTGGTGGTATTCAGCGCGTTGTCATGAAAAACGGCTGCCATCCATTTGGTAATGCTAAGGCACGTGCAGTGGTTTGGAACTTCCCAGACGCCATTCCAATTCACCGTGAGGCTTTGTACAGTACCAATGAGCCAATGATGCGTAAGTATCCAACGGCTGCGGATAAGAAGAATTTCTGGCGCTTGCCAACTCTGTACAAAACCGTTCAGGACAAGAACTTGAATGAGAAGCTGTACGAGAAGTTCCCAATCATTCTGACTTCTGGTCGCTTGGTCGAGTATGAGGGTGGTGGTGATGAGACCCGTTCCAACCCATGGTTGGCTGAGTTGCAGCAAGAAAACTTTGTGGAGATCAATCCTAAAGCAGCTGAGGCACGTGGCATTAAGAACTGGGATTACGTTTGGGTCAAATCTCCAACCGGAGCAAGGATCAAAGTACGCGCATTAGTGACTGAGCGGGTTGATCAAGGCACAGCCTTTGTACCATTCCACTTTGCTGGTTGGTGGCAAGGTGCTGACTTGCGTAAATACTACCCAGAGGGTGCAGCGCCAATAGTTCAAGGCGAGGCCGTTAATACTGCAACCACTTATGGTTACGACATGGTGACGATGATGCAAGAAACCAAAACCACCATGTGCCAAATCGAAAAATTTGCCTAAGTTAAAAAATAAGGTCAGGAGAACACCATGGCAAGAATGAAATTTATTTGTGATACCGAGCGTTGCATCGAATGCAATGGTTGTGTCACTGCCTGTAAGAATGAAAACGAAGTGCCTTGGGGCGTTAACCGCCGCCGTGTGGTGACTGTCAATGATGGTGTGATTGGTCAAGAGAAATCCGTTTCTGTTGCCTGCATGCACTGCTCGGACGCACCATGCATGGCTGTGTGCCCAGTGGATTGCTTTTATCGCACCGACGAAGGTGTGGTCTTGCATGACAAGGACATTTGCATTGGATGTGGCTACTGTTCATTTGCCTGCCCATTCGGTGCACCTCAGTTCCTGAGCAAAGGCGCTTTTGGTGTGCGTAGCAAAATGGATAAGTGCACATTCTGTAGTGGTGGCCCAGAAGCAAACGGCAGCGTTGCAGAGTTTGAGAAGTATGGTCGCAACCGTTTAGCTGAAGGTAAGTTACCTTTGTGCGCTGAGATGTGCTCTACCAAGGCTTTAATTGGTGGCGATAGCGAAGTGATTTCAAGCATTTATAGCAAGCGTGTAGCAGTTCGTGAGTCAAATGGTAAATATGCTGGATCCAATATTTTTGGTTGGTCTACGGCTTACGGTCCTTCAGGTTCACCAGCGCCAACACCAACTCCCGCTGACAAAATCCCAGGAGCGAAATCATGAAATTGAATTTCAAAATCCTCGGAGTCTGTTTAGTAGCAGGAGTGCTCTTGGCAGCTTGCTCTGAGCCTCCTGAGATTGCTGCTAAGGTTGCCAAGCGTCCCGATGTTGCCCCTTACATGGGAGCTGATAACGGCTTCATGACAAAGGGTTGGACGCCAGGCAATCAGGAAAGTTGGATGGAGGCGATTAATAAGCGCAATCAGAATCAGTCTGAGTATTCACGCGTTAAGTGATCAGTTAAACAACAATAAAGATAACGAAGACGTTTAAGGACATTTGTATGAATCGATCATTCTCTAGTGTTAGTCGCTCTTGGGTTCTGGCTCTTGGCGTATCGCTAAGTCTCCTAAGTGGGGTCTGTTTGGCAGAACGTGCGCCGATGGATCCACTCCCAACACCAAGTGGCGTTGATGTTCCTAAAAATTTGAATGCCATCCCGAATGGCACTCAAGCTCAATCGCAACCGGCAAACAGTGCGCCTGCGAGTGGCCCAATTTGGGAGTCTGCCAATAGCGATCCGTTGAACTATGTGAGCATTCCTGACAAGCAAGCTGGTGTATTGATTCAGAGATCAGGTCAGCAATGGCGCTTGATTCGCAATGGAATTATCACCGTATACGGCGCCTGGCTTTTAGCTATTGCATTCTTTGGTATCGTGGCAATGTACACCTTAAGAGGCCCCATTCAACTTAGCGAGCCTCTATCGGGCCGAATGGTTACTCGTTTTACTGCTCTTGAGCGCATCACCCATTGGGTAATGGCGTTTAGCTTCATTGCTCTAGCGTCTACTGGCTTAATGATTCTCTACGGTAAATATTTTGCGTTACCTTTGATGGGTGGCATGGCCTATGGTTCATTCTTGATGCTTTGTAAGAATATCCATAACTTCACTGGACCATTATTTACCTTGAGTATTGTTATTTTCTTCTTGCTCTTCGTGCGTCGAAATATCTTCGGTGAGGGCGATATGGCTTGGATCTTATCTGCAGGGGGATTGTTCTCTGGCAAGCATGTTCCATCTGGATTCTTTAATTTTGGTGAAAAGGTTTGGTTCTGGTTCGGCATGACTTTCTTGGGCCTCATGATTTCTGCTTCAGGCTTTGTGCTCGATATGATCGTGCCATTTATGGATGTTCAATACTGGCGCGGCACAATGCAACTGGCCAATATTGTTCATAGTGCTGGTGCAGTCTTGATGACATGTATGGCAATGGGACATATTTATATTGGCTCCATTGGCATGAAGGGCGCACTAGATGGAATGAAGTCCGGAAAAGTGGATGCTACTTGGGCCAAAGAGCATCATGAAATTTGGTA
>Ga0304729_1000133_pt1 | contig 49318 bp, 48 predicted proteins | sample C_131016_MF_Meta_FD_190475 | JGI IMG/M metagenome (GOLD analysis project Ga0304729, IMG submission 190475) | Freshwater microbial communities from Lake Croche, Canada to study carbon cycling - C_131016_MF_MetaG (v2) (version 2) | ecosystem: Environmental > Aquatic > Freshwater > Lake | place... | reverse complement strand
GCCCGAAACTCCCACTTCCGAGAGAGCTTCGCGCACTTCGTCAAGCTTGAAGGGCTTGATGATTGCGGTAATTAATTTCATATGTTTCTCCGTTCAGAGGTGGAAATTAGAAAGTTTTTGTTAAAGAAACAACTGCATTGCCACGGCCTTGATTGCCATTAAGCGGTGTAGCGTAGATATAAGTAGTATTTACTTTTCCAGCTGTTGTACCTGTGTAAGCGACAGAACCAGATAAGCCGCCACCAAAGTCCTTAGTTACACCCAACTTCCAGTCGGCATAGCTCATGTTGTATGTGCCAGCAGGGCTAACAAAGGAGGAATTAGTATTGGCATATTGCTGTGACTGATTAATACTGTTCGGAACATATTGATAGCCAGCATGTGCATTTAAAGTGATACCGTTCCAACCAGTGTCGTAGTTCGCAGTTAAATCTGGATACATAGAGCCAGCACTGTTATAGATACCAAATAAGTTTGTCAAGGAATAAGACAGCTTTAAAAAGCCAGTAACTGGGCCAGCAGTAAAGTTTTGTGCAGCGTAAACCTCAGTTGTATTTGGGCTATAACCTAAAAATTGACGTTGAGATACAGCGCCAGCCTGGTTGAGTCCACCTGCATTTGTAGCAGCAGAGGTCCAGTTTGGTAAGCCAGAGGTTGGGTAGTAGTACTGCAAAATACCAAAGTCAGATGCAAAACCTTCGCCGATTAGTTCCTTTTTAAAACCTGCGTAAAAGTCCATCTCAACAGGCGCTGTTACAGAGCCGCCGCCACCTTTTTGCATATTTTGGTAGCCATTCGCACCATATGAGTCGCTAAGCCAAGAAATAGATGAGTTCCAGTTACCTACATAGAAACCACTCTCATGCGCGTAGTCAAAGCCGCCTTGAATTGCTGGTTTGTTATTGGTTTGTGTCAAACCACGATAGATGTAGTTACTAGTAACAGTGACGTTTGCTGTAACTGGGCTAACTTCTGGCGCCTCTGCTGCAGGGGCTGTTTGAGCAAAAGCCGCTGTTGCCAACAGGCTAGATGCTGCTAGCGCGAGAGCTGATTTTTGCAAAGTTTTCATGTATTGCTCCTTACTGGTTGTAATAAAAAAGAGGTTGAATGCTTAATGCATGGAGCGATATTGAAGGTTTGGGCATTCATGGATTTGTCACAAATCCCCCTATTGAGGCATTTGCACTTTTTTAGTGCTTAATATTGCACTATTGATGTGAATTTCAGCTGTTTTGGGCTGTATTTGGGCTTTTTCCCTCTTTTAGCTAGCCAACATAAAATATCAATATGTATCTTTTATGCAACTTTTCATAGAACTGCGAAACCCCATCATGCAAAAACCAGGCGAAATCCTCGAACAAATTCAACGCATTGCTAGCGATATGCAAAATAAGGTGAGCGATGCCATTCGGAACTCACCAGCACAAGAGATTGAAAAGAATGTGCGCGCGATGATGAATCAAGGATTTCAGAAAATGGATTTAGTTACTCGGGAAGAATTTGAGTTGCAAACTAAAGTTCTCGCTAAGACAAGAGAAAAATTAGAGGCACTGGAAGCTAAGGTTGCCGCTTTAGAAAAAATCTAGTAATTTTTATTCTGGATAAAACTCATTAAAGAAGTTTGTATATTCTTCTTTAGATAGAAGTGTTTTTGCATCATTGGTGCTTGCATTCGCATGCAATATCGATATTTGATAAATCCAAGAATGTCCATTACTCCCTTGTCTAGTAACCCAACGCACTCTCATGAGTTGTTGCGCTTTACCATTCAATTTGAAGCTGATGAAATAATCTGTCGTTGGCAGTTTCTGACGATTACTGGCTTGATATATTGCACTTTCTTCAAGCACTGTGCCACCAGAAGCTTTTGCTCTCTCAAATAGGCTATTTTTTAGCTGCGCAATGATTTTTTCTGTTGCTACCGCCTGATTGGCTGGCACTTGTATCGAGCTAATAGAGTAAATATCATCATCGATTTTTACTGCCACAAGCGTTTGTTGTAGCTCTTGCTCTTGATAAGGAATACGACGCTCTAATTTATCTGGCTTGCCTGGAAATAAAGCCGTATATCTCTCTTGGGGTGATTGGATTGTGCGCCAATCTAACTTGGGGCTACAGGCTGTTAGAAGAATGATTGCTACCAGGAATGCACTAGCCTTCATGCAGCCTCTAAACAACTCCTGCTCCGTGAGCTTGTTCATCAGCATGGTAGCTAGAGCGCACCATTGCACCGACTGCCGCATGGGAGAAGCCCATTTCATATGCCTTTTCTTCAAACATCTTAAAAACATCAGGGTGAACATAGCGCCTCACCGGAAGGTGGTGGCCTGATGGCGCAAGATACTGACCAATGGTGAGCATGTCAATATTGTGCTCACGCATATCACGCATGACTTCCAGAATCTCTTCATCCGTTTCACCAAGACCAACCATCAAACCACTCTTGGTCGGAATCTGAGGAAAACGCACTTTGAAGTCTTTTAACAACTTTAAGGAGTGAAGATAGTCAGCGCCTGGTCTTGCTTCTTTATATAAACGTGGCACAGTTTCTAAATTGTGGTTCATGACATCCGGCAAACCATTGGGTGCATACTCCGAAAAAATATCTAGGGCTTTATCTAAACGACCACGGAAGTCTGGAACCAGTACTTCAATACGAGTCTTGGGCGAGAGGCCGCGTGATTGAGAAATACAATCGACGAAATGCATTGCGCCACCATCACGTAAATCATCGCGGTCCACGCTGGTAATCACCACATAATTTAATTTCAGCGCCGCAATAGTTCGCGCTAAGTTGGCTGGTTCTTTTTGATCCAGTGGGTCTGGTCTGCCATGTCCCACATCACAGAAAGGGCAACGACGGGTGCACTTATCGCCCATGATCATGAAAGTGGCAGTACCTTTGCCAAAACACTCACCAATATTGGGGCAACTGGCTTCTTCACAAACAGTCACTAATTCATTTTCGCGGAGGATCTTTTTGATCTCATTAAAGCGGGAGTTTCCAGAAGCAGCCTTTACCCGAATCCAATCTGGTTTTTTGAGAACCTGCTCTAAAGGAACAATCTTGATTGGAATGCGCGCAGTCTTCTCGTTCGACTTTTGCTTACGTGATGCATCGTAATTAAGGTCTTGACGTAGCTCTATAGTCGTCTTGGTGTCGGTCTTATTGGTGGTCATGATGGCATCAGTTGCTTTTGTAAATGCTCCAAAAGCTTTTGGCTAATAGTGTCTATATTGTCCTTGATCCCCAGAGTTTGCATATCAACTGTCTTTAAGCCCTCATAGCCACAAGGGTGGATACGTCCAAAAGCCTCAAGATCAGTTGCCACATTAAGTGCTAGACCATGATAGGAGCAGCTTTTAGAGACCTTGAGGCCCAAAGCAGCAACCTTCGCTCCAACCCACTCCACGGGCACTCCAGGCTGCTCTAAAACATATATCCCGGGGGCACCAGGATGTCTTTCTGCCTTAATTCCAAAATCTGCCAAGGTATCGATGAGGGCTTGCTCAATACGAGAGACCAATTCTTTTACAAAGATGCCTAAGCGTTTGAGATCAAGCAAGAGATAGACAACAATCTGACCAGGCCCGTGATACGTAATCTCACCACCACGATCAACTTGCACTAATGGAATCTGATTGCTTGGTGAATGCAAATTACTAGCATCGCCCGCAAGCCCTAAAGTAAATACTGGGAGATGCTCTAAAACCCAAATCTCATCAGGTGTTGCGCTGTTTCGCTCTTTAGTAAATAGTTGCATCGCCTCATAGGTAGAGACGTAATCTACGAGACCGAGATGCTTTACTAAAGCAGGCATCAAAATAAATTACAGAACAACACTAACGAGCGGATGCGTAGACAAAGTTCTATACAACTCATCTAGCTGCTCACGACTAGTGGCTGTAATCGGCAAAGTAATGCCTAAGTAATTACCGTCCTTGGAAGGTCGCTGCTCTACTTTAGCCTCATCAAAGCTAGGATCAAATTGTTTAGCAATATGGATGATTGCTGGCAGATACTCTGGATTAGTCTTACCCATCACCTTAATTGGAAACTGGGAGGGATATTCAATGAGTGATTTTTCTTCGGCCATAGTTTTTTAATTTCTCTTATTGTTTGCGCTGGTCTGGCATACCTAACCAGGCGCCAGTAATGATGTTGCGTATGCAATGCAATCTGCGGTGAAAGAAGTGATCTGCGCCAGGAACTACTTGCACAGTGAGTTCTTGCGGACGAGCCCAATCAAAAACATTAGTCAAGGGAATGGTTTCATCTAACTCGCCATGAATGAGGATGGTGTCTGCAGGCACTGGAGCTAATGTCCACTTACCAGCAGCACTCCCTACCATCACTAAGCGTTCAGCAGAGCGGCCCAGGTCAGCAAGTCTTTGTACTAAGTGGCTACCAACAAAGCTACCAAATGAGAATCCTGAAACTACCAGCGGTAAAGTGTTTGAACTTGAAACCCAGGCTTGATGCGTAGTAGCCTCAAATTGAGCCCAGCTCGATGGTGTACGCATCCAATCAGTCACATGCAATAAATCTTCTAACTCTCCCACACCTTCATCGTGCACACCAGCAGTGCCGCCTACGCCCCGAAAATTGGGCCGTACACTGACATAACCTAATTGATTAAAGGCGCGAGCCATAGTCTGCGCCACTTTGTTATCCATCGTGCCCCCCATCAATGGATGAGGGTGAGCAACCAATGCCAAACCCCGCACTACAAAGGCATGATCACTTTTTAATTCATCTGGTAAATCGATAGACATTTCTATCGCACCAACGATGCCTTCAATCTGAATTACTTTTGTACGGCTATTCATAGGAAAACTTTCAACTGAACTATGACAACTCTAGACGCTGAACTGGGCGACCTGCAATTAAATGCGATTGAATGATCTCTTCAACATCATCTTGATCTACCAAGGTGTACCAAATACCTTCTGGATAGACCACCATCACAGGGCCATCGGCGCAACGATCTAAGCATCCGGCTTTATTCACCCGAATCTTTCCAGGGCCTGCAAGTCCAAGTTCTTTGACTCTATTTTTTGCATACTCAAACAATGCAAATGCATTATGGCGGTCGCAGCAATCCTCGCCATTAGTGCGTTGGTTCAAACAGAAAAACAGGTGGTGTGAAAAGCTCATAGAAAAATTATATTCGTCAAAGTTTCGGTTTCAGTTCTGCCGCGTTATGGATCATCCAAACTAAGGCGATTGGTAACCATACCACTGATACCCATTGCATTAACTCATTAAAGTGCAATAAGCGCCCCTGATGCCAATGCCGCAAGTTCATGATGAAATATGGATTATCGGGCAAGACATTAATAGCGATAGTCGCAGTGATTAAACAAAATAATGCCAAGCAAAGTCTGCTTGTTGGATTAAGGCGTAAAGCCCACCTCAATGAAATACTTGCCAAGACCATTCCCCACAGAGCACCAGCTGTTAGCCATATCAGACTAAATTCTCCGCCAAACTGAAGGGCGGTAAAAAAAGTTTTCATCACCACAGTTAAACAAAGTAATCCATTCAGAATTCGCCACTGCGGGGCTTTAGTGCGCAAGCCTGAAGAAAGTAACAGGGCAACGCCAAGCCAGCAGAGTGCTGTAATCAAAGTTTCTTGTACTACTTGATTAATAACCAAGGTTCCCCAATCAATCGAACCGAAAATGGCATGTCCCCATACACCAGTGCCTAGCCATGAACTTTGGGGATAAATTTGTGACCAAGGAAATAATAAGAAGAGCGCACATGCAGCCCAGTTCAGACCAAACCATTGATCAAAACGACGACGAATAACGCTGCCTGACAACCATTGCGGTCCCAGTGGAATCGCTAATAAACCCCCCAATAAACCCCCCAATAAATTTGCCCACCAATCCATCTGGCTAGGAATACGGGTTGGCAACCAGGACTGAAGAGTTTCGACACTTAATGCCAGCAGGGCACTCAGTGCTAAGGCAATGCTTAATGCCACAAAGTTTCGCCAATAAGGATAGGCAGCAAAAACAAGTAGGAACCCAAAAGGGATATATGCCAGGATATTGATGGAAACGTCGAATAGAGTGATAAACCGCGGTAATGGTGCCTGTACCCAAGCCCAAGCATCAATTCCATTGCGGAAATCAAAATCAAAGGGATTAAGGCTGACATAGACAATCAATAGCGCATAGCTCAGGCTCATTGCCCTAGCCAAAGGCATGGCCTGTAGGGGCCATACAAACTTATAGGGACGCTGGTCTTTTTGATCCATCCCACAATTCTAGGTCAGACCTTTCTACAATGGCGAAATGACTGCTAATTGCATCCTTGAACGTGTTGCCCAAACTAAATCTACCAATGATGACCTTTTGGAGCGCTGGCGTGCCGGGGAGCTGATTGACCCGGTGGCTCGCATTACCCATAAACAAACCGAAGGTAAAGGAAGGGCTGGGCGCTCTTGGCTAGCTAAACCAGGAGACTCTATCGCCTTCTCATTAGCATTTCCATTTAAAAGAAAGCCTGCTGAACTCACTGGACTGAGTCTCTTAGTTGGATTAGCAGTGATTTCTGGAATTGCACAAGCATGCGATTTAGATGAGGCCACACTTCACCAAGTAGGCCTGCGCTTGAAGTGGCCAAATGACTTACTACTGAACAACACCAAGCTTGGCGGCATCTTAATAGAAGGCGGTCAAGCAAAGGCAGGTGATCCAACTTGGATGATCATTGGTATTGGTATGAACTTACGCAATGCCAATGAAATTGAAGCTGCACTGGGGAGCCAAACCGGATTAAAAATTGGCGCCCTTAATCAACTCCTTCCATCGCAACCAACACTTCCTGATGTGGAGTATCTTTGGTTAAAACTCATTGCATCTCTTGAGCATCATCTGAGTGAATTTGATCAGCACGGTTTTGGAGTGCATCAAGAGCAGTGGAAAAAATGGGATGCCTATCTAGGTCAGGCAGTATGCATATCTGGCGCAGGTAAGGAGCCTAGCTATGGCATTGCACAAGGTATAGATCAAACTGGTGCATTACTATTGCAACAAGATAGCAAAATGATTGCCATACATGCAGGCGATGTTTCCTTAAGAGCACAAACATGAGTCTTTACTTGCTATTTGATGTTGGTAATACGCGTCTTAAATGGGCCGCTGTTGAATCAACGCAACAACCCTCAGATCGACAAAAAAAATTATGGGCTTACTCTGGATCTATCAGTAGTAAATCTTTAGCTTCGCCTGAACATAGGGCCGAGCTAGCAGACTACATTGCTAAAACTTTACCCAAACCAGATGCTATTGGGTTTGCTTGTGTTGCCGGTAAAGATGTTATTGAAAACCTTCAATCACTATTTCCACAATGGCATGACGTTTCCTGGAAACAGCTTAATGGTGATAGCCAATATAACGGTATGCGCACTCTCTACCAAGATCCAAGCAAACTTGGCGCAGACCGCTGGGCAGCCGCCATTGGCGCGCGCGCCCTGTCTAAGACCAACACGCTCATCATCAATGCTGGTACAGCTACCACCATTGATTTACTTGGCTCCAATGGCGTTCACTATGGTGGATGGATATTGCCTGGACTTGAATTAATGCAAAAAAGCTTAGAAGGCAATACTGCTCAATTACCGCTGGCAGTTCGCGATGAGCCTGGTAATGGTTTTGGCCTATCTACGAACAATGCAATCATTGGCGGTTGTGATGCTGCGCAAATTGGCGCAATTCAATGCGCCATTCAATTAGCAAAAGAAATGAATCATCCTGTTGAAAGAGTTTGGATCGATGGTGGTAATGCCAAGATTTTGGCAACCGAAATGAGTAAATCTAAAGCGCAACCTTCTCTAACGGTAGAGGCAATGGAAGTAATTGATGGCTTGGTACTGCGGGGTGTTTGGGCCTGGCTACTACAAAATCTTTAAGAGCGAATCTTACCTAATAGGCTAGTAGTAGAGCGCTCGTATAGAAACGGAATAGCAATCGCTTTCCCACCCCAGGTTTTTACCAAGCGTGTTTCTGCAAGGGTATCAATTTCGTAATCACCGCCCTTGACATAAATATCTGGACAGATTTTCTCAATCAAGCTCACTGGAGTTTGCTCGGTAAAGAGCACAGCTATATCCACACTTTCCAGAGCTGCTAATAAAGCCTGACGATCTGCTTCAGAATTAATTGGCCTGTCATCACCCTTGCCCAGCATCTTGACTGAAGCATCTGAATTAACGCCAACTACTAAGCTGGCTCCTAAAGCGCGGGCCTGAGCTAAATAGCTTGCATGCCCGCGATGGAGAATATCAAACACGCCATTGGTAAAGACCAAGGGCCTAGGGAGCTGTGCAATCCGAGCAGTCAACTCATCTAAAGGGCAAACTTTGGACTCAAAAGATGGTGGGGGTAAAGAAGTCATGACTCAATATTAATGGCTTTGACTACCTTTGAGCGATATTACCCAGAATGTCTTAGACTTGAGGACTAATAATCCAATAAAAGAAGTTGCTATATGCGCCACGAGACAATTCGCCTAGTTTTTACCCTGCTTGCCTTTTTATCGGGCGCCGACCTTGTAAATGCTGCACCTAGCTGCAGCCCTCTACTATCCCAGACCTTCCCACGTCTACAGGATGAGGCACCTCAAAATCTTTGCCAGTACCAAGGTAAGGTGGTTTTAGTTGTGAATACAGCCAGCTTTTGCGGGTTTACAAGCCAATATGAAGGTCTAGAAAAGGTCTATGCCAAATACAAAGATCAGGGCCTCGTCGTTTTAGGCTTTCCCTCCAATGACTTTGGTCAACAAGAGCCCGGTAGCAATAAAGAGATTGCTGACTTCTGTAAAAATACTTACGACGTGAAATTTCCGATGTTTGCAAAAAGCTCCGTTTCAGGAAGTAATGTGAACCCGCTCTTCAAAATGTTGATTGCCAAAACTGGTACAACGCCAAAATGGAATTTTTATAAATATTTAATTGATCGAAACGGGAATGTAGTTGATTCGTATGGCAGCATGACCAAGCCGACAAGCAGTAGCGTCACTGCGGAGATTGAAAAGCTCTTAGGAGAGAAATCTCAGTGATCAAAAAAAGAATTGCCATTGTTGGCGCTGGTATCTCTGGCCTTGGATGCGCCTATGCTTTAAGACAACATCCTGAATTTGATCTGACCTTATATGAGGCTGGTGATCATATTGGTGGGCATAGCAACACAGTCGACTTTAAGTGCAATATTGATGGTAAAGAAATCATTCACGGTGTTGATACTGGTTTCTTAGTTTTCAATCGCAAAACCTATCCACGCTTAGTACGTCTCTTTGAAGAAATTAAAGCGCCAGTAGCGCCTTCGGAAATGTCTTTTTCTGTATCAATTGATACCTCCGATAAAAAACATGCCCATCAAAATATTGAATGGGCAGGTAACGATCTTAATTCTTTTTTTGGGCAAAGATCAAATCTGATATCTCCCTCATTCTGGAGAATGGCTTATGACATCTTGCGCTTTAATCGCCTAGCTTCCCGACTAGCTCACCAGCAAATTGAAGCGGGGCATCTTTACAAAGAGCCCGATGAATCTATTGCCAATTTTTTAGATCGCAATCGATTTAGCCAAAGCTTTAGAGAAAATTATTTTCTACCAATGATTGGCGCCATCTGGTCATGCTCTGTTGGACAGATGCTCGAGTTTCCCATTCAAACGATGGTGCGCTTTTGCCATAACCATGGTTTACTTCAAATCCAGAACCGGCCACAGTGGTTAACTATTCAAGGAGGTTCTCGAGAGTACGTTAAGCGGATTGTTGCTGCTCTAGAGCTCTCTAAGGTAAAAATTGTGCGCGAAGGTGTTATGCGCGTCAATGCAAAGCAAGATGGCGCATCTCAAATTGAAGTAGTTAGCCAGTCTGGGTCTGTTTTTTTTGATGAGGTTGTCATGGCCTGTCATAGCGACCAAACCCTTGATCTGGTTCATGGCATCCATCAGCAGGCTAAAAATATATTAGCAGCGATTCCTTACCAAAAAAATCGCGCTATTTTACATACAGACGTGCGCTTTCTACCTGACACAAAACGTTGTTGGGCTGCCTGGAATTACACCGCTAAATCTGGCATGAAGATCACATCAAAACAACATGTGAGCGTGAACTACCTCATTAATCGTCTGCAACCGCTACCTACGCAGTTGAAAGATACTCAAATTATTGTCAGCCTAAACCCTCCATCAGAGCCAGACCCAAAACTAGTCCACCAAGAAATTCATTATTCGCATCCAGTGTTTGATATGAGTGCTATCCAGGCGCAAAAAGAATTGCCCCTCATTCAAGGTGTAGCTTCAATTTGGTATTGCGGTGCCTGGACTGGGTTTGGCTTTCATGAAGATGGCTTACGCTCTGGGGAATTAGTCGCAGAGGCCTTAATAGAAGGCATGCATTCGCCACTGATTGCCCACCCCAAGCAAGATGCTCGATAAATGAATCAGCCAAAGATTAACTTTGGTGTTGTAAAACATCAGCGGCTCAGACCTGCTAAGAATGCCTTTGGCTATGGTGTTTTCACATTGTCGATTCCGATGCGCGCAAGAAAGCACAAGCCTGATCTCCTAAGTCAATATGGGCTGAATGACAATCGTCTAGGCTTATTTTCTTTCTTTGATAAAGACCATGGTTTAGGACAGGCAGATAGTCTGGCGTGGATTGAAAACATTCTGCAAGAAAACGAAATTGAAAACATTGATGGAGAAATTTGGTTACAAACATTCCCCAGAGTCTTGGGTTATGTATTTAATCCAGTCAGTTTTTGGGTGTGCACACGTGCGAATGGCCAAGTACAAGCAGTATTAGCGGAAGTAAACAATACCTTTGGCGAGCGCCACTGCTACCTATTGCATAAAAATTCTGGCGAGGTGTTGCGCTCGGGTGAAACTCTCAGCAGCCAAAAAGTATTCTATGTTTCGCCATTTTGCGAAGTACGTGGCAACTACCATTTTCGTTTCCTATTCCCCCAAGATAGCAATAGCGGGAACAACTCTGTCTATCGTATTGAACTTCACGAGGATGGTCTGCCGCTGATTAATACGAGCATTAGCGGTACTAGTCGCCCCTTAAGTCAATCTATGCTTTGGCTAGCATTTCTGCGCTACCCACTAATGAGTCTTGGGGTAATCTTCCGGATTCATTGGCAGGCATTAAAATTATGGGTAAAAGGTGTACCCTTTCACTCAAAGCCCAATCCACCGGAACTCGAAGTTAGCAAATGAATCGTCCAGGACAATCTTTACTCTCGCGCCTTAATTTTTCAAGGCCGCAAAGACGCACCCAAGCAAATAAATCTCGCCTGGGTACAGAGACGCTATTAAGTCTCCTATCTCAACTGAGCAGCGGCCACCTCAAAATGACCCTGCCTGATGGCAATATTAGAGAGTTTGGTAATAAATCAGATGCATTGCATGCCGAGATTCAAGTATTAGATTGGTCTATATTTAAGCAAGTACTGTCTCATGGAGATATTGGCTTTGCTGAAAGCTATATCCGCGGGGAGTGGAACACTCCAGACCTCAAAGCTATTTTGGAGCTTGCGATTCGTAATCGCACGATTCTAGAAAAGGCAATTTATGGCAGCTGGTATGGCTCGATTCTTTACCGTATCAGACATTGGTTGCGCGATAACAGCAAAAATGGCAGCCGCAAGAATATTCATGCGCACTATGACTTAGGTAATGCCTTTTACGCTTTATGGTTAGACCCCACTATGAGTTACTCTAGCGCCTGGTTTTCAGAAGGCGAGAAACAATCGCTTGCTGATGCACAACGCGCCAAAATCAGACGCATTCTCCAGTCACTTAATACCAAGCCTGGCGATCATGTATTGGAAATTGGTTGCGGTTGGGGTGGCGTTATGGAAGAGGCCCTGCATAGCAACATTGCAATTACCGGGCTTACTCTTTCAACCGAACAAAAAGCATTTGCTGAAGATAGACTACAAAAGATTCAATCACAAACTGAGCAAGCAAAACCTTTTGAAGTCCGTCTTCAGGACTATCGCGATTGTAAAGAACAATTTGAGGGAATTGCCTCGGTAGAAATGTTTGAAGCAGTTGGTGAAAAGCATTGGCCCGAATATTTTCAAACGATTGCCAAATGCCTTAAGGCTGGCGGTAAAGCTTGTGTTCAAACTATTGTGATTGCTGAAGAGCTCTTTGAGCGTTATCGCCACAATACGGATTTTATTCAGCAGTACGTCTTCCCTGGAGGAATGCTGCCTTCACGTACCAGCTTTAAAGACATCGCGGCTAAGGCTGGACTGCAGATTGAAGGTGAATTTGCTTTTGGGTCTGACTACGCTAAAACACTTTGCCTGTGGCGAGATAGTTTCAATCAGAAGCTTCATGAAGTGCATGGCCTCGGTTTTGATGAAGCCTTCATCCGGCTCTGGAACTTCTATCTTATGTATTGTGCTGCTGGATTTGCAGAGCGCAATATTGATGTCGTGCAATTCACGCTGAGCCATCAACCTATCAATACATCATCAGATGCTCTTAGCGTATGAAGCAACAGGGAATTTCAAGCTTCTTCGGAAAACGTGTCTGGCTCATTGGCGCCTCCAGTGGTATTGGTGAAGCTTGTGCTCAAGCGCTGATCAAAGCCGGAGCGAAAGTAGCTCTCTCTAGCCGAAGAATTGAACGCTTAAACACATTAGCAGCCCTCGGAAATCCAGGGCAATCCATTGTGCTGCCCCTAGATGTAACTAATGATGCTCAACTCAAAAATAGTTACCAGTCAATTCTGAGCGCATGGGGTGGGATTGATTTATTACTCTTTGTGTCTGGTGTTTATGTACCACTACGTGCAGATAACTTTGACATTGATACTGCAGAACAAACTATTGATGCGAATCTTCTAGGGCCAATGAGAGCTGTTGCGATCGCGCTGCCAGAGATGCTCAAAGCGCATGCGGGCCATATTGCTATTGTGGGTAGTATTGCAGGCTACAGTGGGCTTCCCAAGGCATTGGCATATGGGCCAAGCAAAGCAGCGATTATCAATTTCTGTGAAATACTCTACTACGATCTACTCCCTCAGGGGGTTAGCGTTCATATGATTTCTCCAGGCTTTGTGGCTACTGAAGCAACTGCTCAAAATGATTTTGAAATGCCTGCTCTAATTAGCGCCGAGCAAGCTGCTACTGAAATTTTGAGTGGTATCGAGAAGGGGGAGTTTGATATTCATTTCCCTAAGAGATTTTCGAGATTCTTAAAATTTCTCAGAATCCTACCTTATCCAATTTACTTTTGGATTGTGCGCCGCTTCGTCAAAATCTAAAGCTATTACTACTTATATTTATCTTTACGGATTTTTTCTTCGAGATAGTCCATTACCGCTATTGCCTTAGCCTTCGTTCCAGCAATTGAAGGGGAAGTGACATACTTACCTTGCATCACAATCGTTGGCACACCATCAATCCGATAGGCCTCTGCTAATTGTTTTGCTGCACGCACCTTGGAAATCACCGCAAAAGAGCGATAAGTGGCCAAGAAGGTGTTGCGATCAATGCCTTGCAATGTAACCCAGTCTGCGATCTCTGGCTCAGTCAATAAACGCTTGTTCTCTTTATGCATGGCATACATGACTTTTTCATTCAGAGCATCGCCCTTACCCATTGCTTCAAGCGTATAAAACAATTGGCTATGTGGCATGAAGTCGTCACGGAACGCAACTGGGACTCTGCGGAAAGCGACATCCTTAGGCTGACGCTTCACCCAACTACTGAGCTCTGGTTCAAAGTCATAACAATGCGGGCAACCGTACCAAAAAAACTCAATAACCTCTACTTTACCTTTGGACTCAAGAGGCTGCGCAACTGGCAGAATCCGGTAATCAAACCCTTCTTCAATCTTTTGACTTTGTGCAGTAACAATTCCGCTTAAACAAAAAAAAGTCAGTAAGGTAAATAATCTTTTGTTAAATGAGATCATGATTTGCTAGATTTAATGAGGGTTGGTTTAATGCCCATACTATTTAACTTATCGCGCAGAGCATTGCTCTCTTCGGGGCTGTTATAGGGTCCGACACGTACACGCCACAGGGTGTTTCCGTCAGCGGTGACTTCACTTAATTGCGCCTGAATTCCTTGGATCGCTAAATTTGCTTTTTGTGCATCTGCGTCTGCACGCTTTACAAATGCGCCCACTTGTAGGAAATAAATAGCGTCTGTTTTTGGAGTGGGTGCAATTTCAGCCTGCTTCTTGCCACTCACTAAATCCGTAATTGGATCAGATGGGGCAGTAGAGGACGACTTGCCCTGCAAGGGCTTATTCAAATCTAATTGCTCAACTGGGGCAGCGGGCTCACCTTCAGCAGGTGCGCCAAAAGGTTTGATGGTCAAGGGTAAATTGGGTGCGCGAACTCCAGGTCTTTCTTGGGGCGTATTTTTAGAAAGGTAAAAGGCAATTGCAAAGGCAATACCTAAGCCTGCGCCTAAGCCCAATACAAAACCTAAGATAGTTCCGCCGTATTGGGCGCCCTTATCGTCGGTCTTGATGAAGCCTGTTTGTTGATTCGGTTTTTTCATGATTGCCTCATCTTACCTTTTCACTTCATATGCTGCTATTACATCTTAGCGGGTGCAGATACCCCTAATACTTTTAAACCATTTTGCAGCACTTGGCGAGTAGCCAATAGCAGTGCCAGGCGCGCTGCCTTGAGGTTCTGATCATCTACCAGTACCCGGTCTGCGTTATAGAAGGTATGGAAATCCCCCGCCAGATCACGCAAGTAGAAAGCAAGGGCATGGGGAGCTAATTCAGCCGCAGCATCTGTCAGCAGCTCGGGATACTCAGCCAAACGGCGCAATAGGTGGTCTGAAGCTTTACTTTGCAATAAAGATAGATCAGCAGATGCTAAATCGGAAATTTGACCGCCCCATTGCTGCAAAATCGAGTTTATGCGCGCATGGGCGTACTGAACATAAAACACTGGGTTCTCATCATTTTGTTGTAGAGCGAGATCAATGTCGAAAACAAATTCAGTATCTGCCTTGCGTGAGATCAAGAAAAAACGTACTGCGTCCCGGCCGCGTTGCAATGCTAATTCTCTTTCTTCGGGAGTCATCTCTGGAGTAACCCCGCCCGACCACTCAACTAAATCACGGACGGTGACATAAGAACCTGCTCGTTTAGATATCTTGACCTCTTCACCATGGCGCATGACAGTCACCATCTTATGCAAAACATACTCTGGATAAGTCTTTGGAATATCCCAGCCACGCTTTTGCGCTACACCCTGCAAGCCAGATCGGACGCGGGCTATCGTGCCATGATGGTCACTGCCCTGCACGTTAATGACTTTATGAAAACCACGATTCCACTTGCTGGTGTGATAGGCCACATCAGGAACGAAGTAAGTAAAGCTTCCATCAGACTTGCGCATCACGCGATCTTTATCATCGCCATCATCTGTCGTTTTTAACCACAATGCACCTTCAGACTCATAGGTCTTACCAATGCTTTTTAAATCACCCACAATTTGCGCAACACTGCCATCGGTATACAAAGAGGATTCTAAATAGTAGCAATCAAATTGAACGCCGAATGTTTTTAAATCAATGTCTTGCTCATGGCGTAAGTAGGCAACTGCAAATTGGCGAATGGCTTCAAGATCATCTTCATATTTTGGGGAGGTCTTAAAAGCAGCCGCAATCTCAGCAATATATTCACCGTTATAAGCTTGTTCTGGCCAGGCTGTATCACCAGGCTTTAAGCCATTTAATCGGGCTTGAACAGACAGGGCCAAATTAGCAATCTGTACACCAGCATCGTTGTAATAAAACTCACGATGTACTTTGATTCCTTGGGTGGCCAATAAATTTGCTAGAGCATCACCAAGCGCAGCTTGCCTACCGTGTCCTACATGCAATGGGCCAGTAGGATTTGCTGAAACAAATTCAATCATGGCACTGGATGGTGAAGTCTGATCTTTTGGAAGCTCGCCAAAATGAGTGCCTTCTGCAAGGATCTCATTAACTACCGCTGTTTTAGCAGTATTACTTAAGCGGAAATTGATAAAGCCTGGACCAGCTATTTCACAAGAAGCGATGAGCTTGTCATAGCCTGACTCTTTTTGCAAACGTTCAACCAAGGCCTGAGCCAGCTCCCTGGGATTGAGCTTCCAAGCCTTGGATAACTGGAGTGCAATATTACAGGCGACATCCCCATGATCTACAGCCTTAGGGCGCTCTAAACGCGGCGCAGGAGACTTCTCTAAGCCGCGCTCTTGAGCAAGGCTCCCAAGCGCGCTTTCAAGCATCTCAATTAAACGATTTTTATTAGTAGACAGCATAGAAGAGTGAGTTTATCAGGTGGTAAGCTATCCAAATGATCTATCAATTTCGCTCAAAAGCTGGCCCAGATGTCATTATGCTGGCCGATCTAACTAAGCGAATCTTTGATATTTTTGCTCGTCCGCTAGAGCCCAGAGGAATCCTAACGATTGAGCAACTCCCTACTCTGATAACAACCCTAGAAACTGCCATCCTCAAGGATCTTGCAGAGCGCTCTCAGTCGCAAGCAGACGAAGGGGTAGAAAAACCTAGACTCGCTGACCGGCTTGGACAACGCGCCTACCCTTTTTTAGAACTTATGAAGCAGGCCAATGGCAAGCACGAGCCCATCATGTGGGGCATTTAGTCTATTAGACTCGCCAATTGGCGACGTACATCTTCGTTAGATTGGCCACGACGTTTAGCCAAATCCTCAAGCTGGTCCGTTGAAATTTTTCCTACATTGAAATAGCGCGCATCTGGATGAGCAAGATAAAAACCGCTCACACTAGAAGCTGGATTCATCGCCATCGACTCAGTCAAAGTCATACCAATATCTTCAGAGCCGATCACTCTCAGCAGATCTTCTTTGACTTCATGAGCTGGGCACGCAGGATAACCAGGGGCAGGACGAATACCGCGATACTCTTCATGGATCATTTGATCATTCGTCAAAATTTCATCTGTAGCATAGCCCCACAAATCTGTCCGAACACGGTGATGCATGAGCTCAGCAAATGCTTCTGCTAATCGATCTGCCAAAGCCTTCAACATAATTGCACTGTAATCATCATTTTTTGCTTGGAACTCAGCAACTTTCTTTTCAACGCCATGGCCGGTTGTTACTGCAAAACAACCAAGATAGTCAGCCACACCAGAATCTTTTGGAGCAACATAATCCGCTAAGCAACGATTGGGTCTACGTGCGCCATCAATGACTGGGCGCTCAGCTTGTTGACGCAGGTTGTGCCATACAAATAGTGGGTGCTCGCGTGCTTCATCGCTATACAAAATAATATCGTCACCAATCGTATTGGCAGGATAGAAAGCCACTACTGCATCGGCCTGCAACCACTGGCCCTTAATTAGCTTATCAAGCAATGCCTTGGCGTCTTCATACACTTTACGCGCCTCAACACCTACAACCTCATCATCCAAGATGGCGGGGAACTTACCAGCCAGATCCCAGGTCTGAAAGAAGGGTGTCCAGTCAATATATTTTGCAATGTCGCTCATTGCAAAGTTTTTAAATACACGGCGCCCAATAAATTTTGGCTTATCTGGAACATAAGAAGACCAATCAATCAGCTCACGATTTTTTCGGGCCGCCTCTAATGAAATTGTGGGTGCCGCCTTCTTATTAGCATGCTGCTCACGAATACGCACGTAGTCGTCACGTAAGTCTTGAATAAACTTCTTGGCACTCTCATCAGAAAGCAAGCTGGAGGCAACCGACACTGAGCGAGATGCGTCTGGTACGTAAACTACTGGGCCATCATAATGCGGAGCAATCTTAACGGCGGTGTGGACACGCGAGGTTGTAGCGCCACCAATCATTAGTGGAATTTGACGCTCACGGAAATAATCATCGCGCTGCATCTCTTGAGCAACATAGGTCATTTCTTCAAGAGAGGGGGTAATCAAGCCGGAGAGGCCTACAATATCAGCCTTCTCTTCCTTGGCACGTTTCAGAATCTCGGCACAAGGAACCATCACGCCCATATTGGCAACTTCAAAGTTATTACATTGCAAAACAACAGTGACGATATTTTTTCCAATGTCATGCACATCACCTTTTACCGTAGCCATCACGATTTTGCCTTTAGCTTTGGCTTCACCCCCACCAGCGATGTGTAGACGTTTTTCTTCCTCAATATAGGGAATGAGGATAGCAACTGCCTGCTTCATTACGCGCGCACTTTTCACCACTTGCGGCAAGAACATCTTGCCCTCACCAAATAAATCTCCAACGACATTCATGCCATCCATGAGCGGGCCTTCAATCACCTCAATTGGCCTACCGCCCCCGCCCATAATTTGCGCACGTAACTCTTCTGTATCTTCTTCTATGAAAGTGGTAATGCCATGGACTAATGCATGCGTTAAACGTTCGCGCACCAGAGCCTCACGCCATAGCAAGTTTTCAACCTGCTTAGCGCCGCCGCCCTTAAATTGATCAGCGATATCTAATAAGCGCTCTGTTGGCGTTTTGCCATCTTTCTCTTTAAAGCGATTGAGCACGACATCTTCTACCCGCTCACGAAGCTCTGAATCTAAGTCTGCATAAACACCCAACTGACCGGCATTCACAATGCCCATATCCATACCAGCTTGAATTGCGTGATACAAAAATACTGTGTGAATGGCTTCACGAACCCGATCATTACCGCGGAAGGAGAAGCTCACATTGGAGACACCACCACTAACCTTGGCGCCAGGGAGATTTTCTTTTATCCAACGAGTGGCATTAATGAAATCGACAGCGTAGTTGTCATGTTCTTCAATGCCAGTCGCAATCGCAAAAATATTGGGATCAAAAATAATATCTTCTGCAGGAAAGCCGATTTCGTTCACTAAGATTTCGTAACAACGTCGACAGATTTCTGTTTTTCGTTTAAATGTGTCTGCTTGTCCAACTTCATCAAAAGCCATCACTACAGAAGCAGCGCCATAGCGACGAATTAAACGTGCCTGCTTTTTAAAGGGTTCTTCGCCCTCTTTTAAGGAGATGGAGTTAACGATTGGCTTACCTTGAATACATTTCAAGCCTGCCTCAATCACACTCCACTTGGAAGAGTCGATCATGATCGGAACTCGAGCAATATCAGGTTCAGAAGCAATCAGATTTAAGAAGCGCGTCATTGCTGCTTCAGAATCAAGCATCGCCTCATCCATATTAATATCAATGACTTGTGCGCCATTCTCAACCTGCTGACGTGCAACTACAAGCGCCTCATCAAATTGATTATTGAGAATCATGCGGGAAAACGCTTTTGATCCGGTAACGTTAGTACGCTCACCAATGTTGACGAAACCGATTGCTCCAGTGACATTGAAAGGCTCTAATCCTGAAAGCTTCATTGCTGGAATGACTTTTTTATCTAACTTACTCATGCTGATTCCTCAGCACTTTCTTTGTAAAAAACACGCGGCTTGCGTTTTGCAACTGCATTGGCAATAGCACGAATGTGATCAGGTGTAGTGCCGCAGCAACCACCTACCAAGTTCACCAAGCCGTCTTTAGCAAAGCCATCTACTAGGCTAGATGTGATTTCTGGGGTCTCATCAAAACCAGTGTCACTCATCGGATTAGGAAGACCAGCATTGGGATAGCAAGAAACTGCGGCATCACAAATCCTTGCCAGCTCGGCAATATAAGGGCGCATCAAGGCAGCGCCTAAGGCACAGTTCAAACCAAATGTCAGCGGCTTGATATGGCGCAAGCTGTTCCAAAATGCCTCAACGGTTTGTCCGGATAGAATTCGTCCGGAGGCATCAGTCACTGTTCCTGAAATCATCACTGGTAAACGCTCACCAGTCTCTTCAAAGAATTCATCTAAGGCAAACAGTGCAGCTTTAGCGTTGAGTGTGTCAAAAATCGTTTCAACCAAAAATAAATCTACCCCACCAGCAAATAAACCTTCAATCTGCTCACGATAAGAAGCTCGCAGAGTATCAAAGGAGACATTGCGTGCACCTGGATCATTTACGTCTGGAGAAATGCTGGCTGTCTTTGGCGTAGGGCCAATTGCTCCAGCGGCAAAACGAGGCTTGTCAGGTGTACTGTATTTTTCACAAGCTGCACGCGCAAGCTTTGCAGAGACTTCATTCATCTCACGCGCAAGCCCAGCCATTTTGTAATCTTCTTGAGCAACTGAAGTTGCGCCAAAAGTATTTGTTTCAATAAGGTCTGCACCTGCATCCAGATACTGCTCATGTATCTTGCTAATAATTTGCGGCTGAGTCAAAACTAAGAGCTCATTGTTACCTTTGATATCTCCAGGATGATCAGCAAAGCGAGTATTGCCAGGCAAGCCACGATAGTCAGACTCTGTTAATTTGTACTGCTGAATCATGGTGCCCATAGCGCCATCCAAAATGAGGATGCGCTGCTTCAGCAGCTCAGGAAGCGCCTGACCACGGGTGTAAGGCTGGGAGATACCATTAGATTGCATTGATTAACCGGGATAAGTCTCTAGAATCCCTTATTCTATTGGAAAAGCCACTTTTAATTTAACCCGGAGCAGGTATGTTTGGAACAATTCCAGAATTTAATCAAAGCCTTGAAATGTTTAAAACCATGTGGGGGCAAGGTGCGACAGGTCAGGCCGGCCAATTTCCCTTCACTACAGATGCCTCTAAGGCTGCCGGCGGCTTTGGCGCTGCTTTCCCTGGTCTAGATGTTGACGAGCTAGAAAAGCGTATCAAGGACCTCAAAAGTGTTGAGAACTGGCTAAATCTGAATCTCAACATCCTGAAGTCCACGATTCAAGGCCTTGAAGTACAACATGCCACGATGATGGCCCTAAAATCATTTGGGGATGCAGTATCCGCCGCAAGCGCCGCGGGAACTGCACCAAAAGAAGAGGCCAGCACTAAAGCAAGCAGCTTTAAAGCTAAGCCACGGAAAACCGCAACACCCCGTCGTCGCAAAGCTGGCGATGCAACTTACCTCGACGAAGTAGGTAATTCAGATGAGCAATAGCTTCACCCATAGCAAAAGTCAGTTGATGAATATCTAATTCACGCTTAAATAAAACCGGCACTATCTCCCTAGCATGTGCCGGTTTTTTACATGCACCCAACGTGTCCGCCAAACGATCATCATGATGATCTTTTAATTGAGCAATACGTGGCTTCATACCCGTAAATGGTTTGCCATGGGAGGGCAACACTAAGGTATTGTCAGGTAAAGGCAAGTAAGCATCCAGCGAATCTAAATAAAGACCTAATGGGTCAGCATCCGGATCGGTATCAAACACACTGACATTCGTAGAGATGCGCGGCAAAAGCATATCCCCAGAAATTAAGACCCCCAAGTCTTTACAAAACAGAGATGCATGTTCAGGTGCGTGGCCATATCCCATGATGACCTGCCACTGCTTACCACCAATCAAAATATTTTCGCCATCCATAATGCGGCGATATTGTCGCGGCACGCCTGGAACCATATTGCTGAAGTAATTGGAGCGTCCCCGAATTTTTTCTAAATCTTCTGGCGAACTTAAGCCATGCTTTTGAAAATGGTCTGCAGATCCACCGCCGCCAGCACGTGCCCCAATTGCAGCGCCACCTTCTTTACAGCTTAACCATTGGGCAGTTAAATAATCTGTCATCGAAATCCACATAGGCGCATTCCATCTCTCACACAACCATTGAGATAAGCCCACATGATCTGGATGCATATGCGTTACCAGAACCCTCAGAACAGGCAAGCCTTCTAGCTGGGTAGCAAAAATCTTCTCCCATGCAGCCTTGGTCTCATCATTCGCAATGCCACAATCCACAATCGTCCATCCAGAAATGCCATCAATTTCGTCGCGTAAAAGCCAGAGATTAATATGGTCTAAAGCAAATGGCAGCTTCATTCTGAGCCAGCGAACACCTGGTGCAATCTCAATAGTGCTGCCAAGATCAGGAAGCACCTCTCCTAATGGATAATGAAGAGCGCTTTCTGCTTTAGTCTGATTTTTTATTGTCATTGTTTGAATTTTTTTCTTTTAAGTTGCTTTAGGTTTATTTTGACAACTATCCCATCACCTTGCATTAATTGGTGCGATATCAATCCCGAGAATGGTTTATGTCGCGGTTGCTATCGTACGCTTACTGAAATTGCAGATTGGTCTGATCTTTCTAATCCTGAGAAGCTAGAGGTTTTGTCAAAACTCAAAATACGTAAACCGCAAACAGCAGAATAAGTTTCTATCTCTCACTTATTTGTTTACATCCACAATTAAACGACCACGCACATTACCTGCCATCAGCTCTTGCGCATACTTCAAAGATTCTTCTAAAGTAATCTCATGAGAAATTTCATCTAAGGTTTTGAGATCAAGTAATTTACTCAATTGCTCATAAGCAGCGATTCGTTTTGCACGCGGCACAGTTACGCTATTGATGCCATACAAAGTCAGACCACGCAAAATAAATGGCGCAACACTGGATGGAAAGTCCATACCCTGCGCAAGTCCACAAGCAGCCACCGCGCCATCACTCTTTGTTTGCGCGCATGCATTGGCTAAGGTATAACTACCAACACTATCGACCACTGCAGCCCAGCGCTCTTTTGCCAAAGGTTTGCCTGGGGCCGATAAAGTAGCACGATCAATTACTTCGGCAGCTCCTAGATTCTTTAAATAATCTGCTTCAGCTATTCGGCCAGTACTCGCAACAACAGTAAAGCCCAGTTTACTTAACAAGGTAATAGCAAAACTTCCTACTCCGCCCGCAGCACCAGTTACCAATACCTCGCCATCGCTTGGCTTGAGGCCATGCTTTTGCAAAGCCATGACACAGAGCATCGCTGTATACCCAGCTGTACCAATTGCTAAAGCTTGCTTTGCTGTAAATCCTTTGGGAAGGGGAATTAACCAATCTGCTTTGACTCTGGCCTGCTGCGCCAAACCACCCCAATGTCCTTCACCTACTCCCCAGCCATTTAAGAGCACCATATCGCCCGCCTTGAAGTCTGGACTAGTACTTTCAATGACTTCACCCGCAAAATCAATCCCAGGGACCATTGGAAAACTTCTGACCACAGGCCCCTTGCCTGTAATGGCTAGGCCGTCTTTGTAATTGAGGGTGGAGTAGAGAACCCGAACCCGCACCTCCCCCTCAGGAAGGTTAGCCTCATCTGCCTGGCCCAGCTCAGCACGATATCCTTGATCATCCTTATTTACCAATATTGCTCTAAACATGTCTCTTCCTTTTATAACTGGGCATTTTCCCGCAACAAATCGCTAATAGGTTTATCCTAACGAGCATTGCTAATTATGGAGGCTTCCATGAAAAAAATTCTACTATTAACCGCGATTTCCGGCTTGATGCTGTCTGGGTGCTATTCAACTCAAATCAATATGTCTATGGGCAATATGCGACTCATTACCTCTAGCGCCAATCCACAGGATGTGATGGACTTTGCAACCAAGGCCTGTAGAGATGACTTTTATGAAGGTGCCAGCTTCCTTTCTAAGGCAGGCAAGGAATATCGCTTTAAATGCGTGAAGGCTGAAGAAAATGAAATATTGATCCCTATTCCTGGAACAACTATCGCTCCTGTAGTTAAAGCAGAAGCAAAGTAAATCTAGTTTGATGACTCCGTTTACCTCACAAGAGTTACGTAAAGGATTCGCATCATTTGCAACCGGGGTCACAGTGATCACCTGTCTTGATGAAAACCAAGGCCATCATGGCATCACTATTAGCTCATTTAATTCAGTATCTCTCGAGCCACCACTAATTCTGTGGAGCCTTAAAAAGCATTCTCGTTTAATGCCTTGGGTTGAAATAGGTAAGAAGCATCTCATCCATGTACTGGAACGCTCCCAAGAAAGCTTGGCGACTCATTTCGCTACTGTCAAGCAAGATCAATTTGCTGGGGTTGAGCACAAGCTTGCTAAAAGTGGCTTAACTCAAATTGAGCACTGTGTTGCGTACTACGAATGTGAAACCGTTTCTATGCATATTGGCGGAGATCACAACATCATTGTTGCTAAAGTGATTAACTTAAAAAATCATCCAGATAAAGAGCCGCTTATTTTTGCTCGCAGTAAATTTATTGGTCTTGATTATACAGAAATAAAAACTGCTTAAATAGTCTTTCAAGGAAATGCCATGATGCGTTTATGGGGTCGCAAAAGTTCTATCAATGTTCAAAAAGTGTTGTGGTGTCTTGCTGAATTGGGGCTAAAAGAAGGTAAAGGCTTTGAGCGCATCGATGCAGGGATGCAATTTGGCATAGTTCGCTCACCAGAATTCCTGAAACTAAACCCCAATGGCTTGGTGCCTACCCTAGAAGACGATGATCTCGTGCTCTGGGAATCCAATACCATCATGCGCTACTTGGCCTCACAGCACGATAAAAATAAGCGTTTCCCATCGAGTATTGCCACTCAGTTCAACTCTGAAAAGTGGATGGACTGGCAAGTTGGCACTCTTTGGCCTGTTCTACGTCCCACCTTTATTGGTCTTACTAGAGTTCCAGAAGCTGAGCAAGACCATGCTGGCATTCAAAAGGCGTATCAAGACACAAACCAGTTATTCGCCTTACTTAATCAAACATTAGAGTCTAAGACATATTGTTCAGGAGAACAATTTCATATTGGTGACATTGTGTTGGCCTTATGTGTGCATCGTTGGATTTTGCTGAACGAGACTTTTCCAAAACAAACCGGTGAGCGTGCCAATCTCAAAAATATCAATCGCTGGCTAAAACAACTAGAGGCCGAAACTTACTTTCAAGAATTTGCGGAGAAAGAACTCAATATCATTAATAAGTGATATTGAGTTGTAATCGATCCTTATTGTTACTCTTGCTTCAATTTCTTTGCATGATGGTCAGCGCCAATAAAGAGGTACATTGCAGGCACGACGAATAAAGTAAACAGCGTCCCAATTGATAGGCCCGTAAAAATCACAATACCCATCGACTGACGGCCTGCAGCGCCTGCCCCAGAGGCGACCACTAAAGGCAAAACTCCTAATACCATTGCTGCAGTTGTCATCAAAATTGGTCTTAAACGAACACTGCTTGCTTCAACAATGGCATCAAGCTTGCTTCGGCCCGCTTCTTGCAACTCATTGGCAAACTCCACAATCAAAATACCGTGTTTACTAATAAGCCCCATTAGTGTGACTAAGCCCACTTGGGTATAGACATTCAAAGTAGTAAATCCTAAATTAATAAAAATAAGTGCGCCAAATAAAGCAAGCGGCACTGATACCAAAATCACAATCGGATCACGGAAGCTTTCAAACTGTGCGGCCAGAACCAAGAACACGATCAAGATAGCAAAGAACATTGTGACTAAGAAGCCGCCAGATTCAGCCATGAACTGGCGTGATGGGCCAGCATAGTCGATGTTGTAACCATTCGGCGCAACCTCTTTCAAAGCTTGACGCATGAACTGCAATAAGTCAGCCTGGGAGATAAATGGTGTACTTACGCCTGAAATTGTGGCGGAGTTCAATTGCTGAAAGTGATTAATTGATTGAGGAACAACGCGCTGCTTAATGCTGGCAATTGTGCGAGCCTGAATCATCGCGCCACTTGGCGTACGAATGTAGTAATCTAAAATCTGATCCGGGTTTAAGCGATCAGTCTGCTTGACTTGCGGAATCACGCGATACGATCTGCCTGCCACTGAAAAGTAGTTCACATATCCACCACCCAAGGCAGCAGACAACGCCGAACCAACCTGTTGCTGGGTCATGCCCAAGGCAGCTACTTTTTCTCGGTCAATTACCAGAACATCTTGTGGCTTATCGATCTTTAAATCGGAATCTACAAAGAAGAAATTACCAGAACGACGAGCTTTGTCTAACACTGCCTGAGAGACCTCGTTAAGCTGCTCGTATGATTCAGTAGTATTAATCACCACCTGCACTGGCAGGCCCTGCGCTCCAGGCAAGGCAGGAAACTGGAAGGCTGCTACGCGTGCGCCAGCAATCGTATTCCACTTCTGCTGCATATCTTGTTGAAACTTCGTAGCATTACGACTACGCTCACTCCAATCCTTTAGCAAAATACCGCCAAAGCTTGAGGTTGGGCTAGTGATTTGGAAGGCCTGCTCATACTCCGGCTCAGCACTTGCAATCGCATAAATTTGATCGGCATAAGTCTGCATCTGATTAACCGTACTATTGGGTGGACCAGATGCCTGCATTAAAACAATGCCTTGATCTTCGGTTGGGGCCAGTTCAGTACGCGCAGTAGCATAGAGATAAGTAACACCCCCTAGCAGAATTGCACCCATCACAATAATGACCTGCCATGTGCTCAGCAAATCTCGCAAGGTACTTTGGTAGCTATGATGAACCTTATCAAAAATTCGATCAATCTTTTGTACAAAAGAAGATGATTCTTGTTCTTCATTAAAGATGCGTGAACACATCATTGGTGAAAGTGTTAATGCAATCAGGCCAGAAATAGCGACTGCACTAGCTAAAGTAAAAGCAAATTCTGTGAAGAGTGCACCAGTTAATCCACCCTGAAAACCAATTGGGATATAAACAGCAATCAAAACAACTGTCATTGCTAAAATTGGGCTGCCTAGCTCACGAGCAGCAATCAAAGAAGCTTCAAGTGGCGACTTGCCTTCCTTCATATGGCGGTCAACGTTTTCAACCACGATGATGGCATCGTCAACCACTAGACCGATTGCTAAAACTAGAGCTAAGAGAGTCAATAAATTAATTGAGTAACCTAGCACCTGCATTAAAAAGAATGTGCCAATGAGAGAGAGTGGCATTGCAATCACCGGAACAGTCACTGCCCGCACACTGCCCAAGAAAAGGTAAATCACTACCGTCACAATCACTAAAGCCTCGATCAGTGTCGTAACTACCTCATCAATAGAGCTGGTAATGAATTCAGTCGAGTCATAAACAATCTTGCCAGTCATTCCGATTGGCAATTGCTTCTGAATATCGGGGACCGCATCTCTTACCCGCTGTGCAACATCCAATAAATTGGCTTGGGGGGCAACCTTAATACCAATAAATACTGACTTCTTGCCGCTAAAGGCCACATTAGTGTTGTAATCCTCAGATCCCAGGGAGACTGTTGCCACTTGATCTAAGTAGACAATATTGATGCCATCTTTTTTAACAACCAGCTTACGAAACTCTTCTAGGGTATGTAAGTCGGTGCCAGCAACCAGATCAACGGCAACCATATCACCCTTGGTGCTCCCTACTGCTGACAAATAGTTATTGGCAGACATCGCAGAAAATACATCATCAGCACCAATTCCAAGTCCAGCCATCTTTTCGCGATCTAGCCATGCGCGCAGAGCAAATTTTCTACCGCCAATAATTTCAGCGCTTTGTACTCCCTCAACTGAATCAAGTTTTGGCTTTACAACCCGCAATAAATAGTCAGTGATTGCATTATTAGGAAGCTGTTCGCTGTAAAACCCCATATACATAGCAGCAGTGGATTGACCTACCTGAACCGTCAATACTGGTTGCTGAGCCTGGGGCGGTAGTTGATTTTTAACTGCGCTAATTTGTGTCTGAATTTGTGTCAAGGCCGCATTGGAGTCGTAATTCAACTTCAAAGTGGCGGTAATTGTAGATACACCACTGACACTGGCTGAAGATAAATAATCAATGCCCTGCGCCTGCGCAATAGAAGCTTCCAATGGCTGCGTAATAAAGCCAGCAATCGTTTCTGGATCAGCACCATAGTACGCAGTACTGATCGTCACCACTGCATTCTGTGTTTGCGGATACTGGTTGACTGGCAAGGAACCAATTGCCTTCAAGCCAAATACTAGAACGAGCGCACTCACTACCAGTGAAAGTACTGGTCTGCGAATGAAGATATCAGTCCAATTCATAGGCTACTTATTCCTGTGGCTTAGGATCAGGTGAATTTGCAGGTTGCACCTTGTTATTGATAATGAGTGGTGTGCCGTTTTTAAGCTTCAGCTGTCCGCTCGTTACCACCGTAGCGCCCTCTTCAACTCCTTTGAGAATCGCCACTTGATCACCACGGGTAGTGCCAGTAGTCACAAATACCTGCTGAGCTTCAACTGCCGGATTACCCTGCTTATCTTTTTTGCCTGTAGGTTTGGCAATAAACACCGTCGAACCATAAGGGTTATAAGTGACTGCAGTTTGTGGCAAGGTGAGTAATTTCACCTGCTCACCAACTTTAATATTCACATTGGCAAACATACCTGGCAGAATTTTTTTATCTGGATTAGCAATTTGCGCCTCAACTTGGATATTGCGAGTATTGGCATCTACCTTTGGGCTGACAGCAGTAATCTTGCCTATAAAGCTGGCATCTTTAAATGCATCTGTTGTCACAACTATCTCTTGGCCGACCTGAATTTGCTCTGCATTACTTTGAGGCAAGTTAAAGTCTACAAAAATAGGGTCTAAGGTTTGCAGAGTTAAAAGCTTATCGCCTGGATTGATGAACTGGCCAGGGTTAATTGACACAATGCCAACACGACCGCTAAAAGGGGCCTTCAAATTCTTTTTGGCAACCAATGCAATCTGTGACTCAACCTGTGCCTGCTTAGACTTTGCATCAGCTGCACTGGTATCAAATACGTTTTTACTAATTGCCTGAATTGCCAACTGCTGTCTATCTCGCTCATTAATGACCTTCGCAAGATCAGCCATTGCTTTTAATGATTTAAGCTGAGCAACATCAGATGCGTCATTTAATTTAATTAATAAATCACCCTCTTTCACATCTTGGCCAGATTTGATTGGTACCGTCAGAACTAGTCCGCCAATTTCAGTACTTAATTCAACACCCCTGAAAGCACGAATATTGCCAACACTACTCAGCTTTGGTTGCCATTCAGAAGTAGCAATAACCATCGTTGAAACCGTTGCTGGAGGCAAACCCATTCCTGAGATGAAATACTTAAACATGAAGGTCTTGAATTGATTAAAGGCAAAAATTAATCCAAGTAATAAAAAAACACCGCATAGCATGATGGTCATGCGACGCTGTAAAGGCTCCATAGCCATCAGCTTTGCATAAGCTCTTGTTCCGCGCCACTTTTGATCCATCCGGGCCCAAAAAGCTTTTACTTTTTCCCAGAGAGCAATCGCTTTCTCGCGCAACTTCCACTCTATTGCCTTCAACTTCATCCATGTCCATAAGGCAAGAACCATGGCAATCAGTTTGTTTTTAATTTTTTCCAGAAGTTTCATTTTGGTCTTTGTTCGCTATGTCTTTTGGTTTAAAGGCAGGGCCTTCACGATTCCACCAGCCACCGCCCAATGCTGTAAATAATGCTGCGGTATCAGAAAAACGAGTTGCTTGGGCCGCGATTGATTTTACTTTGGCTTGTTGATACTGATTTTGGTAATACAGAACTGCTAAATAACTTGCAGTACCCAATTTATATTGCTGCTGAACCAGGTCTAAGGTCTCGTAGGCATAACGCTCTGCATCAGATGCTGCCTTCAGTCCTTGCGCCCCAGTTTCAAGTGCACGTAATGCATTTGCTACTTCTTGGAAAGCATTTAAGACTGTTGCTTGATACTGAAAAGCTGCTTGCTCATAATTAGCAATCGCGCCTCGACGCTGTGCTAACAACTGACCCCCCTGAAAGAGCGGCTGCAAAATTCCACCGCCAAGCGTCCACAAAGCAGAGTTGGGCCCAAACAAATTATTGGGAGTCAGTGAAGCAGCGCCAATAGAACCTGTGATATTAAACTGAGGTAATAAGTTGGCTGTTGCAACACCCACAAATGCATTCTGCGCCTTTAGCTGGGCTTCTGAAGCACGTACATCTGGGCGCTGTCGAACTAGGCTTGATGGGACAGAGAGAGGTAGTTTTTCTGGTAGATGTAAATTGGAAAGATCAAACTTCGAGATATTGGCATTACTAGGTAATTCTCCAACGAGCACTGCTAACTGATTGCGTGCAAATGCTAGGTTACGCTCGTAGTTAAATAAATCAACTTGTGAACTTGCCACTAAAGTTTGTTGGGAAGTCAAATCCACTTTATTGACTGTGCCAATCTTTAATTGCTTCTCTGTTACCTCTGCCAAATTAGTTTGGGCTTTTAAGATTTCTTCTGTTGCCTGCATTTGCGCGCGTAGCGCAGCCTCTTTAATGGCCCCTGTAACTACGTTAGCAGTTAAAGAAAGATAAGCCCCCTCTAGCTGAAATTGTGCAACTTCTGCTTGCGCTCTGGCACCCTCTACAGCCCGACGCGCCCCTCCAAAGACATCTAACCTGTAAGTTACATTGACAGAGGTGTTGTAAAGGTTATAAGTATCAGATCCATAGTTCATGCCATAGATTGCCGATGGTTGTTTTTGCCGAACTGCATTACCGCCCAAGCTAACTGATGGAAAATATTGCCCACCAATTTGTGCATTGACGTTTTCTTGCGCAGCCCGCAGTGCTGCATCAGCAGCGCCTAAGTTTGGATTTTGCTCTAGAGCCTTTTTAATCAGTGCATCTAGCTCCGGAGACTTATAAAGTACCCACCATTGAGCTTCTATATCCGCACCCTCAGTAAATTCTTGAGAGCTCCCGCCGGGGACGCCAGGCGCAGTAGTTAATTTTTGAGAAAGTGGGCTATCGGTATAACTTGTAGTCTTAGGAGGATCGGGCCGCTTAAAGTCGGGTCCGACCGCACAAGCAGATAACATCCCTGCGCAAATCAACAGAAGTAAATTTAAATGTAAGAGTGCAGGTACTTTCGACAGAAACATGAGTTGCAACAAATATCCTCTTTTATAAGGTCCATTTGAACACAAAAATGGCGTCACAGCTTCGTAAAGTCCTGATTTAACTACTTAAATTTGTTAAGAGATTTGATTTAAGTCAAACGTGAAAATTATTCGACTGTGACACTCTTAGCCAAGTTTCTTGGCTTATCAACATCAGTTCCGCGTGCACATGCTGTGTGATATGCCAGCAACTGCAGTGGTACAACATGCAAGATTGGAGAGAGATTGCCATAATGCTCAGGCAAGCGAATGACGTTAATGCCTTCAGTGCTAACAATATTTGTATCTTGATCGGCAAAGACATACAAGTTTCCGCCACGCGCTTTCACTTCTTGCATATTGGATTTGAGTTTTTCCAATAAAACATCGTTAGGAGCAACAGTCACTACAGGCATCTTATCGGTCACTAATGCTAAGGGGCCATGCTTTAACTCCCCAGCAGGATAGGCCTCAGCATGTATGTATGAGATCTCTTTTAATTTTAATGCGCCCTCAAGTGCAATTGGATAATGCAAGCCACGGCCTAAGAAAAGCGCATTTTCACATTTAGAAAATGCATCGCTCCACGCAATGATTTGTGGCTCAAGCGCCAACACTGCCTGTAAGGCTTTGGGAAGATGGCGCAGTTCTCGAAGTAGCTCTTTTTCTTTTTCAGCAGAAACCTTGCCTCCTCGCTTAGCAAGCGAAACAGCCAAAAGATACAAAGCCAATAGTTGAGTGGTGAAAGCTTTAGTTGAAGCAACTCCAATTTCAGCACCAGCTTTGGTTAAGAAATGCCAATTCGTTTCACGAACCATTGCGCTACTAGCTACGTTACAAATTGCGAGAGTATATGGATGCCCTAAAGCCTTTGCATGGCGAAGCGCTGCCAAGGTATCTGCTGTCTCACCTGACTGGGAAACCACCACGATAAGTGTCTTTGGATTGGGTACCGTACTTCGATAACGATACTCACTAGCAATCTCCACTTGGGTCGGAATGCTAGCAATATCTTCTAACCAATATTTAGCAACGCATGCAGAGTAGTAGCTTGTACCGCAAGCCAAAATCAAGATTTGATCAAATGCTTTCCAATCTTTGGCATTAGCACCAAATAACTCCGGCCCAAAAGAAGCGATATTAGCTAAGGTGTCGCCAATTGCTCTGGGTTGCTCAAAGATCTCTTTTTGCATGTAATGCTGATAAGGACCAAGATCTACAGAATCGGCCTGCGCAGGCATCGGCTTACGATCTCTTTGTACAGACTTTCCAGATTGATCGATTACTTGAGTACTATCGGCCTTCAGAATAGCAATATCGCCTTCCTCCAAATACATCATTGAACTAGCGCGCCCAGCTAAAGCAAGAGCATCTGAAGCTAAAAAGTTTTCATGCTCGCCAAGTGCTACTACCAGAGGTGAGCCAGCACGAGCACCCACAAGTGTAGTTGGATTATCTTGAGCAATCACAGCAATCGCATATGCACCGTGCAGTTTAGGCAAAACTGCCCTTACTGATTGAGCAATATCTTTTTGACCGCTAGCAACGTATTGCTGATGAATCAAATGAGCAATGACTTCAGTATCGGTCTCAGAGGTAAAAACATAGCCAGCAGCTTTTAACTCTGTACGTAAATTTTCATAGTTCTCAATAATGCCGTTATGCACTACTGCAACTAATCCATTGGAAATATGGGGATGTGCATTTTGCGTATCTGGCTTGCCATGTGTTGCCCAACGTGTATGAGCAATACCGATGGTGCCAATAAATTCTTTTCCCTGATCAGCTAATTCAGAAACACGGGCTGTAGTGCGCGCCCTTTCAATCGGGTGCTTGGCGTCATTACCATTAATGACTGCAAAACCACAGGAGTCATAACCACGGTACTCAAGGCGGCGTAAGCCCTCAACCAGAACATCAACAATATTTTGATGAGATGCTCCACCAACAATACCGCACATTATTTTTTACCCTTTGCGGTTTTCTTGACGGTTAGTTTCTTAGTAACTGCTTTCTTTGCAACCAGTTTTTTTGTTTGCTTCACAGGTCGCTTCCACGGTAAAGAAACTTGCTGAGCTCTTGATACAGTCAGCTGATTTGCAGGGGCATCTTTTGTAAGAGTTGTACCTGCCCCTAATGTAGCGCCACGTCCAACGCGCACTGGGGCAACCAACTGCGTATCCGAACCAATAAAGACATCATCTTCAATAATGGTCTGGTGCTTATCCACACCATCGTAATTACAAGTAATCGTGCCAGCACCAATATTGACTCTAGAGCCCACAATGGAATCGCCTACATAGGACAAATGATTTGCCTTGCTATTGGCTGCAATCTTACTGTTCTTCACTTCGACGAAGTTGCCAATATGAACATCATGCGATAAATCAGCACCTGGGCGCAAACGAGCATAGGGACCAATCACCGATTGATTGCCTACTTTAGCACCATCAATGTGGCTGTATGCATGCACTGCTACAGCTTTACCAATCACGCTATTACGAATCACACAGTAAGGACCAACCTTTGTGCCGGCTGCCAAAGTAACGCAGCCCTCAAACACACAACCCACGTCAATGAATACATCCGTACCGCACTCAAGGGTGCCACGAACATCAATACGGGCAGGGTCTGCCAGCGATACGCCAGCATCCATTAACTGATTAGCAATATTGAGTTGGTGCATGCGCTCTAGGCTAGCCAACTGATCACGACTATTGATGCCAATGGTTTCGAATTCATCATCTGCTTGTGTAGTGCGAATCGGTACGCCATCTTTAACCGCCATAGCAATCACATCAGTTAAATAGTACTCACCCTGTGCATTGCTAGCACGCAATGCTTTGAGCCACTTCTTTAATGCACTTGTTGGTAACACCATGATGCCAGTATTAATTTCTTGAATGGCTTTCTGTGCAGTACTTGCATCTTTTTCTTCAACGATCTCTTTGACAGAGCCATCAGCATCACGCACGATACGGCCATACCCTTTTGGATTACTCAGGTTTTGGGTTAATAATGCCAAAGCAGAATCTTGACCACGTACACCGTCAGCTAATTTAGCTAACTTACTCAAAGTCTTTTTGCTGATTAGTGGTACATCGCCATACAAGACCAAAGTAGGCTCTTGCACATCAAGTTTTGGAAGCGCCTGTAAGAGTGCATGTCCTGTACCTTTTTGCTCAGCCTGAAGTGCCGTGCTCACTTTACTAAAACTGGGGTCTTCTTTGCTCACATTAGCCAAGAACGCTTTCACGTCTGTAGCGCCGTGCCCGACCACCACAATCGGACCAGTTTTAATCTGTTTATTTTGTAAAGATAGAGCAGTAATCAGAACGTGCTGAAGAAGCGGTTTACCAGCTAAAGTTTGCAGGACCTTGGGCAAGGCAGATTTCATCCGCTTTCCTTGCCCCGCAGCCAATATGACGATATTCATAAAGGGGGATTATAAGTCCCTTGAATGAGGGTTCCACAAGCCAATTCGTCTATTTCAGCCTCATCAATCGCCCTATCACCAGAGGATCTAGCGGCGATACCAGATAGCTCCGTAGAAATCTCTAAATTTTGGAAATCAAAAGCCTCCCCATCCATCAAATGGGATGGGACGATGTGGTGCATTGAGCGAAATAGATTCTCTACGCGGCCGGGGTGTTTTTTCTCCCAATCACGTAACATTTCTTTCATCACTTGGCGCTGAAGATTGGGCTGACTACCGCACAGATCACACGGAATAATTGGGAAATTCATATCTGCCGCATAGCGCTCTAGCAATTTCTCAGGAACATAAGCCAAAGGACGGATAACAATATGTTTGCCATCATCAGAACGTAGTTTAGGCGGCATAGCCTTTAACTTGCCTGCATAGAACATATTAAGCATCAAAGTTTCCAAGATGTCATCGCGATGATGTCCTAAGGCAATTTTGCTAGCACCCAGTTCATCTGCGACGCGATACAAAATACCGCGACGTAAGCGAGAGCACAAACCACAAGTCGTCTTGCCTTTTGGAATAACACGCTTCACAATGCTATAGGTATCTTGCTCTTCAATGTGAAACTGAATGCCCAAGCTTTTTAAATAGTTGGGAAGCGTTTCTGCTGGAAAGTTAGGCTGCTTCTGGTCAAGATTAACGGCTACGATCTCAAAGTTGATTGGTGCGCGCTCACGTAACTTCATCAAGACATCGAGCATGGCATAACTATCTTTACCACCAGAAACGCAGACCATTACCTTGTCTCCGTCTTCAATCATGCCAAAGTCACCAATAGCTTGGCCAACTAAGCGACAGAGTTTTTTCTCTAGCTTATTTTCTTCGAACATCACTTTACGAATATCACCCATAACAAATCACTTAAGCTGGCTTGATCCGAAATACTTCAACGCCAACAGAATGGCAATCTGGATAGACGTCTGGCTTTGCAGTGCTAACGCGGGCTGCCAATACCTTCGGATGCGAAAGCATTACAGCAACTATGTCGTCACAAAATGTTTCTTGAAGGTGGATATGGCCTTTAGAGGCTCTCGCCTTAATGGTTTCACGCATGAAGTCGTAATCGACCACTTCATCTAATTGGTCATTTGTGGGCGTATTCATGGCCAATGGAATATAGAGATCTACATTGAGAATGACGCGTTGTTCTGCTTTTTTCTCAAAATCATGAACACCAATATTGATATAGATTTCATAGTCTCGTAAAAATAAACGACGGCAATCAGCAAGGGCTGGATGAGAAAGAATAGCGTTCATAAATAGTCTAGTTAATTTGTCTTAAACATCACATCGCGTGATGAAGGTAGTAAATGTTGTCCACCATCAACATATAAAGTGGTTCCAGTAATAGCATTAGCCTGGGCTAAAAAGACGGCTGCTTTAGCAATGTCTTCTGGGGTTGAAGATTTTCCTAGTGGTGTCATTTGATGTGCTTTTGCAAATCCATCATTGGTTTGATCCCCCGATGGCAAAGAAATTCCAGGCGCCAAGCCAAGCACCCTAAGATGAGGAGCAAAATCTAGAGCTAATACTTCTACAGAGGTTGCTAATGCAGCCTTTGATAGGGTGTATGACAAATAATCCGGATTGAGATTAATTAACTTTTGATCGAGCAATTGAATAACAGATGGAAGCTCCCCACTAGCTGCTTTATTTGCATTATTTTTTTGATACTCAAACATCAACTGAGAGAGCAAAATCGGGGCAGTCAAATTGACTTGCACATGGTTTTGCAAACTTTTAGCACTTAGGGGTGAATTCGAATTAGCCCGATCGTATTCAAAGATAGATGCGTTATTCACCAAGCAATGTAGGTTGATAAATTTCTGAGTGACGGTGGCAAACAGCTTTTTGACAGCGTTCTCGTCTGCCAAATCCGCCTGAAAAGCTTGAGCCTTGACCCCCATACCCTGAATCTGCTCAACAGTTTTTTCAGCCTCTTGCTCAGATCGCCCATAATGAACAGCAACATCCCATCCTTGGCGTGCAAACTGCAAGGCAATTTCCTGACCTAGGCGCTTGGCAGCGCCGGTCACTAAAACTGCTTTCTGTTGCTGAGATAAGGGTGAGTTCAATTAAATTCTCTTAGACTAGCGAGCTATGGATATTACCTTGACCAGCCTAGAAACGGAGCATAGCGAGCTCCTAAAGGGCAAAATAGCGTCCCAGATCGCTTCTCAAGGCGGCTGGCTGCCATTTTCTAGGTATATGGAGATGGCACTCTACGAGCCTGGAATGGGTTATTACAGCGCTGGGGCACACAAATTAGGTTTTGGTGGGGACTTCACGACAGCTCCTGAATTAAGCCCTCTCTTTGGAGCTGCAATTTGCTCCACCCTATTACCGGTTCTTGAAGCTCTCAAAGAAAAAGGTTTGCCTACTCAAATCCTGGAATTTGGTGCTGGCACTGGAAAGCTGGCTACTTCTATTCTGCGTCGCTTAAATGATCTCGGCTTGAACTTAGATCGCTACGACATCATTGAGATCTCTCCAGACTTGGCGCAACGTCAGCAAAAGCACCTGAATGATGCTCTTAAGAAATTACAGTTATCGACGCAATGTAATTGGCTGCAGGAATTACCAAAAGATTTCAAGGGCATTATTCTTGCTAACGAAGTGATCGATGCCATTCCTTGCGATGTCATTATTTATCAAAATGGATTTTGGTATTGGCATGGCATTGCTTATGAGAATAAAAAGTTTATTTGGAAAATAGGTTTACCAGTAGAGCAGGAGCTCTTACCTGAAAGCCTCTTAAGTGGAAATTTTTCTGAAGGCTACGTCACTGAATTACATATGCCTGCCAATGCCTGGATGCATCAAGTAGCTAAGCACTTGGATACAGGCCTATTTTTAACTTTCGACTATGGCTTTCCAGAGGGCGAGTATTACCACCCGCAGAGACTAGAGGGAACATTGATGGCACACCATCGTCATCATGCAATTCAAGATCCTTTTCACTTACCAGGGCTTTGTGACTTAACGGCGCATGTTGAGTGGTCACAAATTGCTCGCAGCGCGCTCGCAGAAAATACAGATGATGTGTATCTCACCAACCAAGCCGCTTATTTATTAGATGCTGGCATTGGAGATATTGCTCTCGAGGTTGGTGATCCTAGTAATCCTGAAACCTTTTTGCCGATCTCAAACGCATTGCAAAAATTACTCTCTGAAGCGGAGATGGGGGAGCTCTTTAAAGCGTTTGCTTTCTCAAAGAATTTGGATGCTGTATTGCCTGGATACTCTATCGAAGATCTACCCGGACTTCGTGGTAGAAACAGGCTCTAGGTCTAAGGCTGAAGTGCAGCAGTAATTGCAGCCAGCCTTGCAGCTTCAAATGCACTGCCAATACGCTCACCATTAGATCGGTCTTGCGCCTCGACGCCAGAAATAATTTCTGCGGTATTTAATGCTTGAGCATTACGCATAGCAGCTAGCAGTGCAGAAATATTAAATCCGATTTTCCCAGCAAGATTTAGCAATGCTTGGCCACGATCTGGTTTGCGCCAGACGTCAGCGCGATTAAACCAAGCTAAGACATCAACAGATTGATAAGCGACTTTTGAATTCTGATGAAGCAATACCCTCAACTCACTAAAGATCTCGCTAAAGTCCCGTACTTCAATTGGCATTCGCACGCATTCGGCCCAGGAGCGGATCTCATTTGCGGGCAAATCCATCAAAGTAATGGCACAGCACTCTTCTAAGCTATTACTAGCCGTATCGAAATAGGCAATCAAATCTTCGCGAAATGCTTCTTCGATAAGCTTTAGAGTGAGCGTGCTTGGCAGTAAAGTTTTAGCAGCACCAGTGTTAAGCAATACCTGAAACATATGCATCGGTTTTGAAGCAACTAAGCCTCTGGCTAGCTCTTGCCAAATCCGTTCAGCTGAAAGTGCATTTAATTCACCTGACTGAACAATTGCCTTTAATAAGGACATCGTTTCATCAGCAATACTAAATTCAGGAAAACGTGCCGCAAATCGAGCAATACGTAATAAGCGTAGAGGGTCTTCAGAAAAAGCATTGGACACATGATGAAATACTTTTTCAGCCAAATCTTCTTGGCCGTTATAGGGATCGATGATCGGCCCAAACTGTTTTCCATCGGCGCCTACTTCTTGTGCCATGGCATTGATCGTTAAATCACGACGCTCTAAATCTTGCTCCAGCGTTACTGAAGGATCTGCATAAAAATGAAAGCCTTTATAGCCCTGGCCTGTTTTACGTTCAGTCCGGGCTAACGCATACTCCGCCTGAGTTTCTGGATGTAGAAATACTGGGAAATCCTTACCTACTGGACGAAAGCCTTTAGCAATCATTTCCTCAACACTAGAACCAACGACTACATAATCGACATCGTGTACAGGCATACCCATTAAGGTATCTCGTATTGCGCCTCCGACTGCGTAGATCTTCATTACTTCATACCCTCTAAGCTTCGTCGACTCATTTTGAATACTTCACTCAATGCATCCTGACCATTTACCGGAAGTACGTTAGGCAATTGCATGGAAGCAATATTGTCACGCGACATCAAAGTAGGGACTGGCAAGAATTCAAATGCCAGAGCTTGTAAATATCCAACAAAGGCAGGCACTGGAATAATGGCACAAGACGTTTTAGCCTTACGCGCAGCAAACTCCACAATCTCTTTCATGGTATAGATGGTAGGCCCAACTAAATCATAAGATTGACGAATAGTTTGAGGCATTTTTAATGCCATTGCAAAAGCTGTTGCGACATCATCCACACTCACTGGCTGAAACTTTGCCTGATGATTTGCTAAAGGTAGCGCTGGAGATAGTTTAGTTAACTTAGCAAACAAATTAATGAATTGATCTTGAGCACCAAAGACAACTGAAGGCCTAAAAATAGTCCAATCTAAATTACTCGCCTTCACTGCCACCTCACCATCGCCCTTGCTACACTGATACATCGACGGCCCATGAGAATCAGCCCCTAGAGCACTCATGTGTAGATAGCGCTTAAGGCCATGCAGCTGCATCGCGGTAATAATATTTTTTGGTAAGTCTACGTGTGCTGCTTTAAATACTTTTCCATAAGGCATTGCTGGCTTATCGTGTAAGACGCCAACTAAATTAATCACGGCACCATTGGGCTGTATACGCGAGCACAAAGATTGCAGCTCATCAAAGTCATGAACATCAGCATCCTCTAAATACACTTTAGGTAACATTCGTAAGTCACGACCTGCGGCTAGATGACTTGTGGGTAAAAGAACTGAGTAACCCTCAGATTGCAATTGCGCAGCTAAAACTCGTCCAACAAATCCATTACCGCCAATAAGAAGAATGTCGTATTTCATGGGCTCTCGTATTAATGAATGCTAATTAAGGTAATTCAGATTGAGTAGCCGCTTTTGGAGTAATAACTCCTAAGCGCTGCTTCAAAGATTGTGTTTGACCATTCATAACTGACGAATAGTAATTTGCATTTGAGAGCACATTCTTGACATAAGTACGTGTCTCATTAAACGGAATAGTCTCCGCAAAGATTGCGCCTTCAGTGGGACTGGTTAATTTCTCGCGCCATGCTTTTGAACGTGAAGGGCCGGCGTTATAGGCAGCAGAAGCTAATACCCAAGAGCCATCCAAATCGATCAGGACCATATTGAGGTAATTGCTGCCTAAGGTTAAATTAGTATTGGTATCACTTAGCTTGTCATTGGTGTAATTGATCATGCCAATCTTTTTAGCAACATACTTTGCTGTATTGGGCATCACCTGCATCAGGCCTGAGGCGCCTACTGATGATGAAGCGTTCATGATGAAGCGTGACTCTTGACGAATCAGCCCATAAGCCCAAGCAAGGTTTAAATCAATTTGTCTTGCAATCGGCGAAAGCTCATCTCTAAATGGCGTTGGGTAACGCAAACTAAAGTCATGCTCCTGCTTTGTGCGATCAGCAGTATTCACAACACGGTCATATAAATTAATACGCTTTGCATATTCGGCAGCTGCTAGCAACTGCTTATCTGTCATATTACGTAACTCCCAATTCCACTCACGATTACCTTCAAATCGCAAATTCATGGCATATAAGCGCTCACCCCTGACAAAGCCCTTACGACTTGCCATCGCATCAATTTCTTGCTCTGTCACTTTAGTACGCGCTGGCGCTTGATTCGATTTACCCAACTCTTCACGCGCCAGTTGTCCGTAGAAATTGTATTGTTCATCAATCAGCTCAAAACTCTCTTTAGCCTTTCCCTCTTGACCTTCAGCTTTTAAGGCGCGGCCATACCAATAAGTCCAAGCGGGGTCTTTGCTACGCACTACGGGGTTCATACCTTCAACAGCATTTTTAACTAATGCCCAATCCTTGGCACGCAAGCCTGCACGCACCTTCCACTCCTGAGATTCAACTGAGAGTAGCTCGTTATAACCAAGTTCTTGCTGTAAGCGATAAGCATCATCTGCATTGGGATCTAATTTCTTTGCCAGAAATTGACCAATCACACCCCAAGCCACTGCTTGATTTTCCTTGCTATAACGTGACGAGGTTTGTAGAAAATCTCGATACGCTCTTGAGGGATCTGCTTTTGCAGCTTTTACAATTTCTGCGATAGGGTCTTCACCACCCATGCGACGAGCCATGGTTTCAAAACCCCTTTCACTGGCCGCACGACCAATCGCCTTGGCCTCGCTTGGCGTCATTCCACCAGCGGCAACCAAGGAAGGAACCAACTCTTGGCAAGCTTGTCCAAAGTAGCTTGGATCTAGCAGAACTGACCGGGTATCAATCGATAATTTAGTGGGGTTCTCACCTTGAGATAATTTTGATAGTAAGGAGTAACACTTCACCTGAGTGTCATCATCTAAAACAAACTTGGCATACTCCATATCAAAGCGCGCCCAGTCTTTTCGCTTACCTAATACCAATAACCAATCATTACGCATCCGATCAGCCAAAGCTGTTCCTTGATACTGATTTAAGAATGCAACAACCTGGGCATCGGCGCTGTAATCACCACGCGCTGCACCACCACTATCGAATAATTGCGGCTTAATTCGAAAATAAGTTACGTAATCATCAAATGGATAAGCAGCTAAATTCGATGAAAGCTGTTGTGTGCGAAAAACATCATTCTTTCTGGCTGCTTCACGTAAATCAATAAACATCCGATCTGTATCGGTGATCTCAGCAGGCGCCACTTTACTTTCATAGGATTTGGGCAGGCTTGGTTTTTTAGATTTTTCAGCAAAAGCGCTGGGCATAGATAAGGCTAGCCCCAGGATCAAAATCTTGGTCCAGTGGAACTGATTACTTTTGAGAATTTCAGACTTCTTTTTCACTATCGAGCCTTGTACCTATTTGCCAGTATTTGCCTGACATTAACTTGTTTACCATATCTTCTAATTTTCGCCTGATAATGGATGATATGCACGGTAATTCGCCAAAAACTCTTCGTCAAGATTTATTAAAGCAACGCAAAGAATTTGCTGCTGGGCAAACTTATGCTCAAGCCAAAGATCGACTAATTACCAGCTTAAATCAGTTTTTAGCGGGAGATGGCAAATTACTGCACGCTGTGGCAGTGTATTGGCCGATCCAAGATGAGCTCGATTTACGTCCAGTATTAATTGCCTGGGCAAACCAAAGTCCTGGACGTCGTCTAGCACTTCCATATGCTCGATCCGACAAGCACCTCGACTTCTATGAATGGCAAGATGGTGATGTTTTAAGCCCAAGTCAATATGGTGTGCCAGAACCAAGTCCAAACAATCTTTCAAGGCCAATCATTGCGCCTGATTGCATTCTTATTCCCTGTGTAGGGTGGTCAAGCTCTGTTGAGAATGGCAAAACCTATTATTGGCGCCTGGGTTATGGCGGAGGTTACTTCGATCGCACCCTAGCTACACTCAGAAAAAATAATCCCGAACTCGTTTGCATCGGGATTGGATTTGATTGGCAAAAACTCAATGATGTCCAATGGTCAGCTCAAACACATGATGAGCCTTTAGACCTACTGCTTACTGAATCAGGCCTATTGCGCTAACTTACTTTCTTAGAGCCAAGTTATCAGTAATCGCTAAAACAGCATCTGCCTGATTTAAAGAATAAAAATGTAGGCCCGGTGCGCCAGCGGTCAATAACTGATCACATAGATCTGTCACCACCTCTTCACCAAATGCGCGGATTGAAGCTATGTCGTCACCATAGGACTGAAGACGCAAACGAATCCAACGTGGAATTTCAGCACCACAGGCATCAGAAAAACGTAGCAACTGGCTGCTATTCGTAATCGGCATGATGCCTGCAACAATTGGCTGATCTACACCCAAGTCAAATGCCTCATCCACAAAGCGAAAGTAAGCATCGCTGTTATAGAAGTACTGAGTAATAGCAGAGTTTGCACCTGCCTTCATTTTTCGCACAAAGAAATCAACATCACTTGCAGGAGACTTTGCCTGGGGATGACACTCTGGATAAGTAGCTACATCAATATGAAACCAATCGCCGGTTTCTGCACGTATAAATTCCACTAGCTCATTGGCATGATGGAACTCGCCATACTGGCCCATGCCCGATGGTAAGTCGCCACGTAAAGCGACAATACGCTTTACGCCTAAAGCTTGATACTGCTTCAACATCTCACGCACGCTTTCACGTGAACTACCAACACAAGATAAGTGGGGTGCAACAGCTGCACCAGCAGCATGAATATCGCTCACCACTTTTAAGGTGCCAGACTGCGTAGAACCGCCGGCACCAAAGGTCACGGAATAAAACGATGGCTGAAGCGTTTCACTAAAACGCTCGCGCACCAGATGCAGCTTCTTCTCACCTTCAGGTGTTTTTGGAGGAAAGAACTCGACGCTTAATTCCATGATTTTGGGCCTAGGTATCAATTAAACAAATTGGATCAATAACGATAGTGGTCAGCCTTGTAAGGGCCTTCCTTCGTTACGCCGATGTAACTAGCTTGCTGATCACTTAAAACAGTCAACTGAGCATTCAATGTCTTGAGCTGCAAGCGTGCAACCTTCTCATCCAAATGCTTAGGCAATGTGTAAACACCAACTGGGTATTTATTCGTGCCAACTGCATTCCACAGCTCAATTTGTGCAATCACTTGGTTTGCAAATGAAGAGCTCATTACGTAAGAAGGATGACCCGTGCCACAACCAAGATTAACCAAACGGCCTTTAGCCAAGATGATGATGCGCTTCTCAGGATTGCCATTAGCTGCCGGGAAAATCACATGATCAACTTGTGGTTTGATCTCTTCCCACTTGTATTTCTCAATACCTGCGACATCAATCTCGTTATCAAAGTGGCCGATATTACATACGATGGCTTGATTCTTCATCTTGGCCATGTGGTCATGTGTGATCACATGGTAGTTACCAGTTGCAGATACAAAGATATCGGCTTTATCGGCAGCGTAATCCATAGTCACAACACGATAGCCCTCCATCGCTGCCTGTAAAGCGCAAATTGGATCTACCTCTGTAACCCAAACTTGGGCTGATAAAGCGCGTAGTGCTTGCGCAGATCCCTTGCCCACGTCGCCGTAACCGCAAACAACTGCAACCTTACCAGCGATCATCACGTCAGTAGCACGCTTAATTGCATCAACTAAAGATTCACGGCAACCATAAAGGTTGTCGAACTTACTCTTAGTGACAGAGTCATTGACGTTGATTGCTGGGAATTTCAATTCACCTTTAGCAAACATTTGATACAGGCGATGAACGCCTGTAGTAGTTTCTTCTGTAACACCTTTTACTTTTTCCAAGCGCGTGGAATACCAAGTTGGATCTTGCGCTAGTTTTTTCTTAATAGCAGCAAACAAAATGGTTTCTTCTTCGCTAGTTGGGTGATTCAAGCAAGCTTGGTCTTTTTCGGCACGCGTGCCAAGGTGTAATAACAAAGTAGCATCGCCACCATCATCCAAAATCATATTAGTAAAGCCGCCATCAGCCCACTCAAAAATACGGTGCGTGAAGTCCCAGTATTGCTCAAGCGTCTCGCCTTTAATTGCATACACAGGTGTGCCATTGGCAGCAATAGCTGCAGCGGCATGGTCTTGTGTAGAGAAAATATTGCAAGATGCCCACTGAACTTCAGCGCCGAGCGCCTCAAGGGTCTCAATCAACACCGCAGTTTGAATGGTCATGTGCAGCGAACCAGTAATACGCGCGCCACGCAATGGCTGTTGTGCCGCAAACTCATCACGAATAGCAATCAAGCCAGGCATCTCAGTTTCAGCAATAACAATTTCTTTACGGCCAAAGTTAGCCAAAGAAATATCAGCAATCGCGCAACGAGTTGCAACAAAGTTAGTTAAATCAGAAACGGTATTCATTAATGCTCCAGCTAAATACGATCCAATGCTGGAGTAGAAACTCGCTAGCCATTGAACCATGGGTTAGCGAGCGCGGTTGCAATTAGCAAACTCTGTTTAGGAGCCCACTCCCTTCAAGCCTGGGGAAGTACTGGATCTCAGCACTCCTTGCAACGCTCCTTGAAGGTATGGCGAAATTGTAATCAATTTCGCCATATTTCGCCTCAATACATCTATAAACTGCTTTTTGATACCTTTAGATGCTTATAAGCCAGCAGCGGCCCGTAATGCAGCAGCCTTATCTGTCTGTTCCCAAGTAAATTCTGGCTCCTCACGACCAAAATGGCCATAAGCTGCAGTCTTACGATAAATTGGGCGCAAGAGATTGAGCATCTTCACAATCCCTTTGGGGCGCAAGTCAAAGTGTTCAGAAACCAATTTTGCAATCTTCTCATCCGAAATCTTGCCTGTACCAAAAGTACTCACCATCACTGAAGTAGGTTTTGCAACTCCAATAGCGTAAGAAATCTGTATCAAACACTTGCTTGCTAAGCCTGCAGCAACGATGTTCTTGGCAACGTAGCGACCAGCATAGGCAGCAGAGCGGTCAACCTTAGAAGGATCTTTGCCTGAGAAAGCGCCGCCACCATGAGGGGCTGCACCACCGTAGGTATCAACAATAATTTTGCGACCAGTTAAACCACAATCACCCTGTGGGCCGCCAATAACGAAACGACCTGTTGGGTTTACCAGGAAGTTAATTGCGCCCTTAATCAAATGCTTAGGCAATACCGGTTTAATGATTTCTTCGATCACTGCTTCACGCAATTTTTCGAGAGAAATATCTTCATCATGCTGAGTAGAGAGAACCACTGTGTCAATTGAGTCAGGCTTGCCATCCACATAACGCAAGGTTACTTGTGACTTTGCATCCGGGCGTAACCATGTCAAACGGCCATCACGACGTAATTGCGATTGACGCTCTACTAAGCGATGTGACAAATGAATTGGCAAAGGCATGAGCTCAGAAGTTTCATCGCAAGCATAACCAAACATCAAACCTTGGTCGCCGGCACCCTGATCAAGGCCATCATCATGCGCCTTATCAACACCTTGAGCAATATCTGGACTTTGCTTGTCATAAGCTACCAATACTGCGCAGCCTTTATAGTCAATGCCGTAGTCCGTATTGTCGTAACCAATTTCACGCAAGGTATTGCGGGCAACTTGAATATAGTCAACGTTTGCGTTAGTCGTAATCTCACCAGCAAGTACTACTAAGCCGGTATTACATAACGTTTCTGCAGCAACACGTGCAGTGGGATCTTGAGCCAAGATGGCATCTAAGATGGCATCAGAAATTTGGTCTGCTACTTTGTCGGGATGACCTTCAGAGACTGATTCTGAGGTGAAGAAGTAATCGTTTGCCATTGCATATTCCTTTAAAAAATTAACACGTTCTATGGGACAACTCGACGTGCCAGGAACCACAACGGCGACGCTTTAGCAGAATTTATGAATCGCCCTGCAAGTTGTCTTAACTCAGCGATGGTGTAATTCTATCTGAAAAGAGCTTATCCCATCAAGGCGAACTTAAATTTGGCCCTGATGACTGTATTGAATATCATTAGGGGGTGCAAAAACTAATCCTCAAATTGAGCCTCAATGCCATTGCCGCGCTTCCCCTTGCATTCCTACAAATCATTGGGGCTTCTATGGGTATCTTGGCTTATATAGGCTCAAAGCAATATCGCTCACTCTTTCGTCCCCAGTATGAAGCTGTAGTTAGTGCTCACAAACTCCCATTTAAACTCTGGGAAGCCATTAGGGCCTCCGGAATGCTGTTTGCAGATAGCCTATGGATATGGCGTAATCCTCAAAAGGCACTCGCGAAGTCGGAGGTGCCAGATTGGCATGTCATTCAAACTGCCATGTCTGAAGGTAAGGGCATGATTATTTTATGTCCGCACCTGGGAGGCTTTGAAATCATTCCTCGCTTTCTGGCACAACATTTTCCCGCAACAATCATGTATCGCCCATCCAGACAAGAATGGTTAAATGAAGTGGTCGAAGAGGGGCGCGCGTATCCAAATATGCATTTTGTACCAACGAATCTTTATGGCGTTCGCCAGATGACTCGGGCACTTGCAAAAGGTGAGGCCATCGCAATTCTTCCGGATCAAGTCCCCAGTGGCGGCGATGGTGTTTGGTCTAATTTTTTTGGTCGTCCAGCCTACACTACGACTCTACCAATAAGGCTTGCCAATCGGCACAATACCCCGGCGGTAATGTTTACTGCAAAGCGCAAGGCCTTAGGCTCTGGCTGGATAGTAAACGCTAAACGTTTAGAACCATTTTCTGATGACCCCGCCATTGCAGCAATAGAATTAAACGCTGCAATTGAGGCCGCCGTCTTAGTTGCCCCAGAACAATTTATTTGGTCTTACAACCGTTATAAGCATCCAGCTGGTGCAGAATTGCCCCCAAACAAATCAGCATAAAATTTCGAAATGACCTGGTTATACAACCTCTTCAATTTCTTGGCGCTCAATTTCTTGCGCCTCTTTGCCTTCCTCCCATACACCATCACTGTCCATGTAGGTTATGGTCTCGGCTGGCTTGCGGCCCATATACCCAATGCACGTGCGCAGGTAGTAAAAACCAATCTTCGCTTATGTTTTCCCAATCTAAGTGAAAATGAAATTGATGCTCTTGCCTTGGAGCACTGGAAGCTCTTTGGCCGCAGTGTTTTAGAACGAAGTCGCATATGGCTTGGCAGTGGAAAACAAATCACCGATATTGTGACCATCAACTCGGCCATTACTTTAGGTGACCGCAAGCCACGCCTACTGATTAATCCACATTTCGTTGGCCTCGAGGGCGGCTTCATGGCCCTATCTGTTTTAGCTAACCAACACGACTGGCCTCGGGGTGCAGGTCTATATCAAAATATGAAGAATCCATTCTTCAATCAAAAGATGATTGAGTGGAGAAATCGCTTTGGCGGTAAATCCATCGAGAGGCAAAGTCGTTTACGTGATCTCATTCGTGAAATTCAAACGGGCAACTTTATTTTTATTGCTCCTGATATTGACTTAGGTCCCCGCGACTCCGTCTTCGTTCCCTTCTTTGGTATTCAGACAAATACCATCACCTCAGTCTCGCGACTAGCCAGACTGAGTGGTGCCGAGGTCTGCTTCATGACCACCACATTAAATAAAGACCATAAAGGCTATACCTGCCATATCAGTGAGCCCTTGCCAAACTTTCCCAGTGAGGATGTCGAGAAAGACACTGCCTGCTTAAATCAATATATTGAGGAGCTTGTTCGAGAAAGACCGGCAGAGTACTATTGGGTACATAAACGTTTTAAACACAGACCACCTGGGCAAGCCAGTCTTTACAATTAAGCGGAAATATTTTGAGCACTAAGCCACCACTACGAAAATTGCGCTTTACCAAAATGCATGGCGCTGGTAATGATTTCATTGTGCTCAATGGCATTGATCAAGACCTTAGCGATATCACACGAGAGCAATGGCAAGCCTTAGCTCATCGTCAATTTGGCATTGGCGCCGATCAAATTCTCATCGTTGAAAAAGCGACTCGTCCAGATGCTGACTTTCGTTACCGGATTTTCAATGCTGATGGTGGCGAAGTGGAGCAATGTGGCAATGGCTCACGCTGCTTTGTACGCTTCGTATTAGATCAGGGCTTGTCCACTAAAAATCCACTACGGGTCGAGGTTGCGCACACCGTTCTGACTCTCAAGTCTCATCCAGATGGTCAAGTAGAAGTTGATATGGGCGCTCCTATTTTTGAACATAGCCAAATTCCGTTTAATGCAAGTGGATTGGCGAGTATGCAAGAGTTTCAAGAGATACTCTATGCACTTCCTCTAGATTATCCTGCCTCGCACGATAGTTTTGTGGGCGTGCTTTCAATGGGTAATCCCCATGCCGTTCAAGTTGTTGCGGATATTGAGAGTGCACCCGTGCTTACAGAAGGTCCCGAAATTGAAAAGTATTCTGCGTTTCCAAAAAGAGTAAACGCTGGCTATATGCAAGTGCTTAATCGTAATGAAATCAAATTACGCGTATACGAGCGTGGTGCAGGGGAAACTTTGGCTTGTGGGACTGGAGCTTGCGCAGCCGTGGTTTCTGGTATTCGTCGAGGCTTACTGCATTCCCCCGTAAAAGTTCATACTCGTGGTGGAGATCTGCAGATAGCCTGGGACGGCATAGTTAATATAGTTGCTCAGTCGGTCATCATGACTGGACCAGCAGCAACCGCATTTGAAGGCGAAACAGAAATCTAAGTAAGGCCCTCTTAGACGCCGTATTGATCGCGGTACGCTTTTACTGCAGGCAAATAATTGGTGAGCTCGGTATCACTAGATGCTATTAAAAAAGCCATCAAGTCGGCTAAGTTAGCAATTGCAATCACTGGCAAGCCAAATTCTTGCTCAACAGCCTGCACTGCAGACTTATCTCCAATTTCAGTCGCATTACCAGAACGCTCCATGCGATCTAAGGCAATTAGTACTGCCGCTGGCTCAGCACCAGCGCCACGAATGAGATCTACCGACTCTCGAACCGAAGTACCGGCAGAGATTACATCATCAACAATGACTACCTTGCCTTTGACGGGTGCGCCAACCAATGATCCGCCCTCACCGTGATCTTTAGCTTCTTTACGGTTATAGGCATAAGGAACATTTAAACCGTTATCAGCTAGGGCGATAGCAGTTGCAGCAGCCAAAGTAATGCCCTTATATGCAGGGCCATAAAGCATAT
>Ga0304729_1000132_pt1 | contig 49338 bp, 38 predicted proteins | sample C_131016_MF_Meta_FD_190475 | JGI IMG/M metagenome (GOLD analysis project Ga0304729, IMG submission 190475) | Freshwater microbial communities from Lake Croche, Canada to study carbon cycling - C_131016_MF_MetaG (v2) (version 2) | ecosystem: Environmental > Aquatic > Freshwater > Lake | place... | reverse complement strand
AAGATCATTGCAGTGACTGCACAGAGAAAAGCCACACTCTTGAAATACTTTGACCTTGCCAACCTTGTTTGCATTTGTTCAGTTTATGGGTTGAGTCACGGCCAAACGGGAGAAAATCTGGTGATATCTCGGCCTCGCCCAATCTACGATTTCAACGGGAAAGCCCGAGCCAAAATATCGTCAGAGATTCCAGGAATCGATTGACCCACTGCATAGCGATACAAAACTGCACGCACGTAACCATTGAGTGCACTTAGTGCAATCATTACGGCAAAGAAGCAGACGAAGCCAAGCAGCATAATCAGGAAGCCAATAACTGGCGATGCACCATGACCAGAATCCAGACCCGAAAGAATCATGGCTAGTCCCGCAATGATTGCGAAGATGGGTACCAGTACGGCAAGAAAAACTCTAAAACCGAAACGGATACTGGTGCGAGCAACTGCTCCCCATCGCTCAGAGATGAGCTGTCCGGAACGCTTCACGGCGGCAAATGAATTGATGCCCTCAAAGATGACAATTGGCAAAACAAAGAAAGTTGCCGCTGACCAGGCGATGCCTGCAATTGCAGAACCGATGCGCGCTAGTGCTCCACCACGATCAGATACAGCGCGCAAGACTAGACCAACTGTGGTGGCTACGAGCGACCACAACATAATCGGTCCGAGCTTTTTGAAGGCTGCGCTGAGTGCTGACGCCACGGTAGGGTCTCCACCATTGAGACGCTCTGTCGCTCCGAAAATCACTGCTGATTGGAAGAACAGAGCAATGGTCGTAGACACGTAAGCGATGAGTGCGGCAAAAATCCAGCCAACTACTGACATTGATGAACTTGAGCCACTGGAAGTTGTTGCAGTTGTGAAAGCCCCAGCAAGAAACCCTGCACCTGAGATAACGGCCACGGCGATGAGAGAGAAAACGCCACCCAAGACAGGAAGCAACATGAGTTCTTTATCTTGCTTGAGCGCCGACCAAGCAGCCGAAATAAGTTCTTTACTTGCAACTGACCTTGCCATGAACTGCTCTCCCCTATGTCCTTGAGTGTTGCTCGCATGTCTCTGGCGTGCCGCGCCTTGCGGGAGCCAGATTGCGTTGACTGCAGTTTGTAACTCGTACTGCGATTCTTGTAAACCTTTCCTGAAGTTTATCGGTTGTAGGGCTCGACATTGGTAGTCAATTCGTGGGCAAAATCAATGTGCCGATTGCCTCTATGTGACGACTACGCCACAGATTCGTCTTGAGTGGCGATAAGTTCTCGCAGTGCTTGACGGCCTCCGGCCTGCCACACCTGATGTAGCTGTTTCAGATCCCAGCAACCTGTTGCACTAATTGACACTCCTTTCGGCCCGGTTCTACGCACAACACCTGAAGCAAGAAGTAACTCAGCATTGAACAATGCCTGCGGATTGACTTGCTGAGCGCGATCAAAGAACGCTAAGTCAGAAATACCTGAAGGATCATCAAGTGAGACAAAGATGACGCGCTTACCTGACCTAGTTGGTGGACTTTGAGTAGCAATGCGAATCCCGGCTACCAAGATCGATTTCTTAGTACGCACATGCAGGAGCTGACTCGCTGGTGTGACACCGAGATCGTCGAGCATCAACTGATAAGAGCTCAGAATATGTGCGCTGACATCCATACCCAGGACTTCCATCTCGTAGTTCACTATTTCCTGGAGTGACAACTTGGGTAAGCCAAGACTTTCTGGTTGCCATGCGCTACCTGCAACGACGAAAGCGATCTGTTGCTTTACATCTGACTGGCGTTTGAGTTGACTGCGTAATGATTGACCCGACTGACCATTGTCATAAAGCTCGTTGAGGTAGAAATACAGTTCACGCCGAGACACTTCATGTGCGTGCAAGTCATCAAATCCTCCAGCCCACATAATGCGTTCAGTCGTTGTTCGTGAGACGTGTGCTCGGTCGATGAAATCTTTGAAGGACTCATATGGCCTATTACCTACGATGTTCTCTATCTCGCGCACATCAATGCCCTTGACATCTGCAAGTGCCATGCGAATCCCCTGCCTAAACTGTGGAGGTGATGAGATGCTCGGAGCACTTTTAGCACGAGGCACATCATCAAGATAAATCTGAATCGGGCTGAGTCCTACCTCATGTTGGACCTTCGGCGATCGTTCAACCACATAGGTTGGCTGCGACTTATTAACGTCCAGGCCTAGTAGGTCAATTCCGCAGCGCCGAGCTTCAGCCACAATCGAACGCTTGGGATACATACCTGGATCATGCGTGAGGACTGCAGCCAAAAACTCGGCTGGATAATGCGCCTTGAGCCATGCCGATTGATAAGTAGGTAAGGCAAAAGCAGCAGCATGTGCTTTGCAGAAGCCAAAGGACGCAAAAGCTTGCAGAATATCCCACATCTGGTTCACGACATCGCGGGTGTAGCCACGCCCAGTTGCCTCTTGATAAAACCAGTCTTGGATCACGACAACTTGTGTGGCATCACCTAGTTTTCGGCGTAGCAGGTCGCCGCGTTCTAATGAACACCCAGTCATGAGTGCAAATATGCGAATCACTTGCTCATGGAAAACCACAACCCCAGAAGTCTCAGCCAAAATGGGCTTCAAATCAGGATGTACATAGTGCGCTGAAGTCCAGCCCTGTCGGGCCTGCAGAAATGGCGTAATCATGTCGCTTTTCATCGGACCTGGGCGGAAGAGTGAAATATCCACAATGAGATCGTTGAATAATTCAGGTGCAAACTTGCCTACGAGTTCACGTTGACCGGGCGATTCAATCTGGAAACAGCCGAGTGTATGCGTGCTGGCAATTAAGTTGAAAGTCGCAGGATCATCAAGCGGTATCGCATTAATGTCGAGTGACGGTGAACTTGCTGTTCGAACGGTGGAAGTAGCCGACGCACCAGCAGCCGCAACATCGTCAACGTCGGCATCAGGAGTCTCAATCTTGTCGGAGTGCGAGTCGTCGACACCTTGGGCACTGGAACTCCCAGACTGAATCTGCGCAACGGCATAGGCCAAAGCTGACTGCATTCGCACACCCAAGACATCTAGCTTGAGCAACCCCATATGTTCCACGTCATCTTTGTCGAACTGCGTCATGGGATAACCCTGACCACTTGGCTGCACAGCAGTACGCTGCAACAGTGTGGCATCTGAAAGCACAATGCCACACGGATGCAAAGCCATGTGCCGAGGTAGACCATCGAGCGCTTCAACGACATCAAGGAACTGGTCAAGATCACCACGAGCCACTAGCGCGCCAAACCCATTTGACCGAGATGAGGACATCTCAGCCAGCACGCTGCGCACGTGACGAGCGCTCACTCTCGGCATTGTTTTGGCGAAAGTATCAATTTCACTAACCGGATATCCAAACGCAGCACCCACATCACGGATGGCATGACGAACCCGATAAGTCTCGCGCATCGACACACATGCCGTCCGTTCGTTACCGAACTTGGCAAAGATGGCGTCGTAGATCTCAAGCCGTCGATCCGATTCCACATCAATGTCGATATCAGGCAATCCTGGACGAAGGCGAGACACAAAGCGTTCCATTAATAGGTTGTGCGCAATCGGGTCCACTCCAGAAATTCCCAACAAATAACACAAGAAGCTGCCTGCTCCAGAGCCACGCGCAGCAACACGAATGCCCATGTCGCGCACCATATTCACTACTTCAGCAACCGTTAACAGGTAGCCCGCAAATCCCATGTCACAAATGACATTGAGTTCCGACTCCATCCGCTCTGGTGCAACCGTGCGGGAGCTTGGATTGCGAAGAACGTACTCGTCTAGTGCGCCTTCACATCGCTGCTGCAGCACTTGCTGAGCCGTCTGCACTTCCTGTGGCAGCAACATCGATAACTCAGGCACATACACGTTGCCGATACCTAAGTCAGCCTTTGGGTCAATAACACATTGCTGACCGAGGGCAATTGTGTGATTCCAAAGCATTGTTGCAACGTCTCGCGAATCCCCCGCAGCTGCGGCAATTCGCTGGGCCACCTGCCACATGTGTTCCGACGATGCCATGACTGCTTGATTAGTCAGCAAACCTTTATCCATTGAGGTCAACCGTTTATGTGTGCGGGCAGCATCTAACACATCAGCTACTCGAGAATCTTTCGGTCGCAAATAGCGAACTGCATTAGTAAGTACCGCAGGAGTTCGCTGTTCAATAGCCCAACTCAACATGCGTGCGGCAAAGGCATCGGATGTCAGCGATACTTCAGGTGATTGTTGATGAGTCACAATCTCGACAAAGACTTTCACTCCATATTCATTCCACATCCGAAGATGTTCTTGCGCCTGAGCGAATCTCCGAGCGCGAACGAGTTGAGCCAGGTGGGACTGCGGACCCAGCAGCACTATCACATTGAATGTGCCAGCTAGTTGGGCGAACTTGCGTAGCCCCAGATGCGGCCCTGAAGCCACACTGTGCATCAGTCTCTCGCCATCACCCACGTCATCCGCGGATGCGGCATGGCCATGCGTAAGAGCAGTGCACAACCCGGCCCAACTTGTAGCGTCATGCGCCAATGCAGTCACTCGTTGAGTGCCGATTGGAGACAATGAAATATCAGCCCCAAGAATTGGTGCAATACCGGCCGACTGACAGGCGTGCACAAAACTGATAGCGCCGGCAACTGTGTCGCGATCCGTTAGCGCCAACGCTTGTTGGCCGTGTTCAACTGATCGAGCAACAAGAGCCACAGGAGTCGCTGTTCCGTACTGCATTGATAATGATGAAGCAGTATGCAGATGAATAAAGGGTTGCATGGCGATGGCTAGTCAAATACTCGAGTGACAAACCACTGGTCAGCCAAACTAGTCAGTTCGTATGTGCCCACATGCCCAGAACGACGAGCCTGAACACGCCATACATGTTTTTCGAATGCACTTGCAATCCACCAGGGTGCAACTTCAACCCAAGTGGTTACCACATCGGAAATACGGTAGCTCTTGCCCTGCCATTCAAACCCAGTAGGTACATCGCCTTGCAAGGACACAGCAATGCGTGAGTGCCTATTGGGACCATACCGCCGAGACATCATCAAGCCTTTCGAACATTTGTTCGATTAGCATACGGTGACATGCAGACAAAATGATAGTGCGCCCAACGAGGGGCGCACTATCGAGTTATTTTTGTGAATTTAGACTTTATCTGCAACTGGTTCAGAATCAGCAGTTTCCTCGGCCGTGGCATCTAGATTGACTGTCGCAGCATTACTGTCGCCGTATCCGTAGCCGTAGCCGTAGCCGTATCCGTATCCGTAGCCGTATCCGTAGCCGCCGGCTTCAAATGGCAAGAAGTTAACGACTGGACCAAGTAGTCGAGCTCCTACGTTATGAAGGGTCTCAGTTGCTCGTCGAAGTTGCTCATGCGTGGTCTTCCCAAAGCGGGTAAGCAAAAGCGCGCCATCAGTTTGACGGGCTAGAGCAGCTGAATCAGAGACAAGCAGCAGCGGCGTACCATCGATAAACACATAGTCATAATTGTCGCGAAGCTCTTGAATCAAGCTAGCCATATGTTCACTACCCAGCAACTCGCTTGGATTCGGCGGGAGTGGGCCTGATGGCAAAACCTGCAAAAGACCGCGGTTCCATGAAACCAAAGCATCCTCTAGTTTCACTTGACCGGCTAACACATTAGTTAGGCCAATGGTGTTGTCAATACCAAGGTACTGATCAATTCGTGGCTTGCGAAGATCGCCTTCGATGAGTGCGACCTTCTTGCCTGCTTGAGCGAAAGCAATAGCCAGGTTCAAAGTCGTCGTGGACTTTCCTTCACCTGGCAACGCACTAGCAACCACAATTACACGAGGAGGATTATCTACATCCACAAATTGAAGGTTCGTACGGATGGCGCGGAATGCTTCAGACCGTGCGCTACGACCATTTAGGGACACAACCGGTTGGACTTCAGCCTGGGCATCAAAACCGATAACACCAATCGGATTCATTCCAGTGTCAGCCAACACGTCTTCCATAAGTTTGACTGTGTTGTCCAAGGTTTCATAAACCAGAGCGAGCCCAACACCTAAAGCCAAACCAAGAATCAAGCCAAGTGCCACATCGAGCTTTATGCGGGGCGAACTAGGCGTTAAAGATGCCGTTGCACGTTCGACAACAGTGGCCTTAACCGTAGTCGTAGCAAGCGCGCCAACAGGAGTTTCAAGATCTTGAATAACCTTGGCGAGCTGAGCAGCAACAGCATTTGCAGTGTAAGCGGCACGATTTGAATCGGTGTCATTTACCGAAATACTGATAATCACTGTGTTTAATGGACTCGTCGCAGTAACCGAATCCTTATCAACCTTGAAACCAAGAGCTTTTGACGCAGGATCAAGAACTTGTGGAGTCTTCACTAGCTGTGTGTACGTGGCAATGCGCTGGCTAGAGAACTGAGCATCTGAGAAAGCATTTGCGTTAGAGGTCTGACTGGTCGTAGCAACAAAAAGTCGAGCTTCAGACGTATAGACCTTCGTTACTGAAAACGTGAAAGCAATCGATAAGGCCATCATGACCAAAGTCGACACGGCAACTGGCCGCCAACGCTTACGCAGGACCTGTATCCATTGCTGAAGTTCCACTAGTAACTACCTTTGCTCAACGACGACGATTGCAGACTCTTAGTGTAAGGGTCACAACGACTTTGTTGCATTCAATGGAATTTGAGCGACCCAATAACTATGGAGTAGTCTATGCAACAGAATTAGAATTGCGTAATCGTAATCTACCCGGTGCAAACTACTATGCTTAGGCGGAATACAGATTGAAAACATACCAAGCTCGAGCAATCGCGCTTGACCTCACAATCATGACCACTGCAGCTGTCTCGCTGCCTGTCATTCGCCATAAAATCGACTCATCTTTCATCCCAGAATCAAATGGATGGATTCATCTCTTATTCATAGTTTCCGTTTGGTTTGGCTCAATGGTTCTGGGCGGAGCCTACAAAATGCGATACCTAGGAACTGGTGTTCAAGAGTTCAAAGTCGTAACTAAGTCCGCTTTCCAAGGATTCCTCATCCTGTGCCTTTTGGCGCTATCCGCCAACGTGCACCCATCACGCCTAAACCTCTTCATGGGCTGGTTTGGCAGTGTCGTCCTGATTGTGGTCGGACGGAAGCTACTGCAGATGGCGCTGCGTCGCGATCGCAAACTTGGGCTTTCGCTGAGAAACACCCTCATCATAGGCTCTACCGATTACGCCGCCACAATGACCGCCAAACTCTCAGCTGAAGCGGAACATGGCCTTTGTGTGATTGGTCAGATGCCGTTGGATTCGGTCAAGACGCCAATCCAGTCAAGTGAGTGGCTGGCTACCATCGACAAGAGGATGCTGAATGAAAACATTCAAGTAGTCATTGTCGAAGACTCAAATGGCGCAAATGCTGAGCTCATGAGCAAACTTTCTTGGCATTTGAACGAGCGGGAAGTGGACATTTTGGTAGTCCCAACATTCTTGAACCAATTCGGACCACGCCTTGAGGTTGAGCCACATAGTTCACTTGCACTTGTATTCCTTGATGAACCAAGACTGCCGCTCTTTGAGAAAGCGATTAAGCGCTCAATGGACATCACTCTAGGCTTAATCGCTGGCCTCCTCCTACTCCCCCTAATGCTCGTTATCGCGGTGTGTATTTTCATTAGCAGTCCGGGACCAGTGTTTTTCATTCAAGACCGGGTTGGTCTGTCAGGATCACTATTTAGGTTCGTCAAGTTCCGCACCATGGTGGTCGGTGCAGAAAACATGAGACAAGACGTCCTAGGCACGCCAGATGAAGAAATGACAGACCGATATAAGAATGATCCCCGCATTTATCCCTTTGGTCGTATCTTGCGCCGCTTCTCCCTCGATGAATTACCACAACTCTGGACTGTTGTTCGCGGAAAAATGTCTATTGTGGGTCCACGTCCGCTCTTGGTAGAAGAATTGACTCTCCTTGGCGACGAAGACCATCGACGTCATCTCACGAAGCCTGGTTTGACCGGTTTATGGCAAATTAGTGGACGCAAGGAAACCACATGGGATGAACGAATCCAACTCGATCTGCGATACGTACATGAGTGGTCCATTGGGCTGGATGTAGGCATCATCATCAAAACCATCAAGGTCGTCCTCACAGGCGAGGGCTCCTACTAAAGACTAGAGACTCGCCTTGTGCGGCTATTTCCTGTCTGGGGCAAGTCAAGCAAATTTGCGACGAGACCCAAGACTTCAACAAAACTTCAGCACGTTAGGCTTGGTACATTCCCCAACCTATCTTGGAGACCTTGTGAACATCTCAAAATTGAATTGGTACGCCGCTCGATTGGCTGCAATGAGTTGGGGCGAACGGGTGCATCGGGTAAGGGAAGCCTACCTCCGCAGGACGGCCCCACTCGACAAGTGTGTTGAGGTCACAAAAACAGATCAGTTATTCCAAATAGAGGATCTTCACTTACTCACTAGCCAAGCAAATTCTGCTTTTTGCTCGTCGGCGCCATTGAGGCCACATGACAACATCTTCGCCTACGGCCAATCGTGGCCCCTCGATGACTCTGGTCTGCCTCAATGGCATGTCCTACTCAATGGCTCGGATGCCTCAGACATCCCAACATTCAAAGTTCACTATCGCAATTCGGCCAACTTGAACGATGATGTGCGCATCAACTGGGAATTGAACAGACTTACCTGGCTGATTCCAAGCGCAATCCAGGCTCACTCAACACAGGATGAAAGTGCACGGCATTACGTTGTCAGCGCACTTGAAAGCTATTTAGATTCTGACCGAGTGGGTTACGGCACAAGGTGGAATTCCTCAATTGAATTGGCAATGCAAGCCCTAAGCTTGACTATCATCGCTGGGCTGCTGGATGTTCCCGAAACACTACCTGCATTACACGAGCAAATCAGTTCCGCATTATTGACGCGGTATGAGTGGATGGAGCGTTTTCCGTCAAAGTATTCCTCCGCAAACAATCACCTCTTGGCGGAACTCGCTGCACTAAGTGTGGTCTCTGGAGTGACTCCTTCGCTAAGAAGTCAGCACGCAGGTTACGTGACCGAGTTCGCTCACGAGTGTGCAAAACAGTTCAACGACGATGGTCTCAATGCCGAACTAGCGACTGACTATCACCTCTACGCTTTAGACCTCATGGCAACGGTGCTTTACTTCTCGCCCCAAACACCCCATCGAGGTTTGCAAGAGCTCACACACAAAGTTGCACAGGCAACCCAGTCCGTGGTGAACTTCTGTGGCTTCTGGCCCAGAATCTCAGACTCTGACCACGCGGCGGTCCTTTCTAATGTGACCTTTGAAGAGAATCGGGCTGAGTGGCTGACAAATTTCTGCGCATCCTTACTGGGCACCAAGTTTGCCTCTACGCCGAGTGACCAGCTGTCATTCAAAACAAGTGGCTACTCATTCCTAAAATCCTCCGCTGAAACTGAAGAAATCCTGATGCTCCTGGATCACGGCTATCTGGGTTACGGTGATATCGCGGGGCATGCGCACGCTGATTCCGCGGCTATTTGGGTGTGGATGAACCACCAACCGCTACTTGTCGAATCAGGAACCTATAGTTACCACTCTCGAGATGAACTTCGAGATTGCCTACGTTCGTCCATGTGGCACAACACAATCTCACTGAACGGAGCCAGCACCAGCACGCCGGACGGGCCATTTTTGTGGCTCAGAGAGAAGCGGGCGAGTGCAAAATTGCTATCAATTTCAGATAAGGCAGCAACCATTGAAGTCGACATACCAAAGAATCCCGTTTTACCTTCTGGCGCCACGCATCGCCGAAATGTAAGCCTTGTGGGCAAGAGAATTGAAGTTATAGAAAACGTTTCAGCGAAAGTAGATTTTGAACTAGCAAGTCACTTAATTTTCGATTGCAACTACTCCGTATCTGAAGGTTCTGAAGACGGATGCATTCTCCTGAGCAAGGCCTTGGAAAATCATGTCACGGTGACATACGACACTTCGCAGGTTAACTCGCTTATTGAGACCATCGAGACGTCCCCGACTTATGGCAAATTGGAAAAAAGCACTAGAATAACGTTTACGAATAGGCAAAAATCAAACCAGCAAACCCTCACTTACATGCTCGAATGTCAAAATAACCCCGAGAAGGCTTCCACTTTATGAAAATTGCAATTATTGGTCTTGGATACGTTGGTGCAGTAACTGGTAGCGCACTTTGTGACATGGGACATCACGTCACACTTGTCGACCGTGATGAGCACAAAGTAACGATGCTCAACAACGCCGAGTCACCTATCGCTGAGCCTGGACTCAAGGAACTGATTGTCAAGGGTGTTGCAGCCGGCCAACTCGTCGCTACGACCTCGGTGAAGCAAGCAGGTTTAGATTGCGATCTCATCATCATCAGTGTGGGCACGCCTACTGACCATGCGTCGGGAGCACCAGACTTAAATGCAGTTCGCCGGGTATCCGAGGACCTTGCTAGTGCCATTTCGGAGCGAACGACACCATTGCGCGTTGCTGTATCTTCAACAGTGCCGCCAGGTACGACTGAAACGCTGGTTCGTCCAATTCTTGATTCAAATGGTTTAAACGCAGGCAAGTACTTCTTGTGCTTCATTCCTGAGTTCCTGCGTGAAGGTACAGCAATTGACGACTTCCGCTACCCAACCCGTTTTGTGGTGGGTGCTGCTTCTACCGAAGAGGCAGCCGAATTTGGTGCGCTGCGCACTGACATTGCGGACAAGCATCACTATGTGGATACAGCTGTAGCAGAAATGCTTAAGACCACTGAAAACTGCTGGCACGCAACAAAAGTTACCTTTGCCAACGAAGTTGGGCGGGTTGCTCAGGCCTACAACGTCGATGCCCAGCAGGTCATGGATCTTCTGCTCAAGGACAACAAACAAAACGTGTCTGCGACGTACATGCGTCCTGGTTTTGCTTATGGTGGTTCGTGTCTGCCAAAGGATCTGCGCTCAATGGTGCGCCTGGGACAGATTACTGGCGTAGCTACGCCTATGTTGTCGGGTATCGCTGCCAGTAACCGCGAGCATGTCGACAGTGCTCTCAACCAGATGCTTGCGCTGGGTAAGCCGCGAATCGGAATTCTTGGTCTAGCTTTCAAGGCGGATACAGATGACCTACGCGAAAGTCCCGCTGTCGATCTCATTGAACTACTTGTAGGTAAAGGCTTTACCGTGAAAGTTCATGACTACGAGGCTCACCGTCACCCCATGTTTGGCGCAAACCTCAATGAGTGGAATCGCCACGCACACTTGGCCGATCGAATGATTGAGTCACCGATTGAACTAATGACAGACTCCGATGTTGTTGTCCTCACACAGTTCAATCGCCGGTATCTAGAAGTCCTTGAAAATCTGCCTTCAAATGTAGAGTTCATAGACCTCGCCGGGCTCACCACTCGCCCGTAACCTATCAGCCATGTCAAAATCAAAGAAGCCACACGTTCTCATTTTGGTTGAGAATCTTCCAGTACCTTTCGATAGGCGCGTCTGGATGGAAGCAACGACGCTTCAGCAGGCTGGCTACCAGGTCCACGTCATTTGCCCAACATCTGAACGCCATCCAGAGCGTCGAGAAGTCCTCGATGGCGTTCGTATTCGCCGCTACCCCCTTGGGGTTGAGGGCCGATCCTCGATAGGCACACTAGTGGAATACCTGTGGGCATTGCTGTGTATGACCTGGCACGTATTCGCAGTCAGCTCGAAATTCCCGATCAAGGTTGTTCATGTCTGCAATCCTCCGGACCTACTTTTCTTAGCAACTTGGCCAGCGCGAGTCATTCGCCGGGCAAAAACGATCTTTGATCAGCATGACCTATGCCCCGAGCTATGGGAGGCAAAGGGTCATTCGCTCGATGGGTTTTACGCGAGAGCACTCCTCAAAGCTGAGGCAGCCACTTACCGTTGGGCTGACGTCGTCATCAGTACTAATGAAAGCTACAAGCACATCGCCACTACGCGTGGCCGAAAAAATGCAGACAATGTTTTTGTGGTCAGATCAGCTCCAAGAAAAACTTTTGCAGTCACCGAAATTGGCCAAACGCGCTCAAGCGACGAGGCACATCGAATTGCCTATGTAGGCACTATGGGCGCCCAAGAAGGCATCGACATTTTGCTCGATGCCATCAAGCTTCTTGTGACTGACTACAAACGAACGAATTTGCAGTGCGACATCATCGGTGGCGGACCAGAACGCGATGCACTTATGGCTCTCAGTGTTTCGCTTGGGCTTGCCGAGTTCGTCACATTCCACGGCAGAGTTTCCGACGGAGATATGCGGTCGATCATTATGAATTCAGACATTGGAGTCAATCCGGACCGGCCGAGCACAATGAATAGCCTTTCTTCAATGAACAAAATCGTGGAATATATGGCACTTGGCATACCTATGGTTCAGTTTGATTGTGTTGAAGGAAAACGCACTGCACTTGAGGCGTCGACGTACGTTACCGATCCCACGGCGGCAGGGTTGGCCATCGAAATGGATGCACTACTTGCCGATGCAGCTGGCAGAGAATACATGCGCACCTATGGTCTCCAGAGATTCAATGATGCCCTCTGCTGGGAAGCCCAGTATCCAAACCTCATCAATGCCTACTCACAACTAGCCCCACTCTAGTTTCGCCGACATAGGACAAGTCATGACTTCAGAATCACAAAATTCCAAGCCAAAGCTCAAGGTCATTGTCCTCTCTCCGCCCATTGACAAGAGCGGTGGCATCGGAACGCTCTTTCGATACGCACGGGAGAATTTCCCAGACAATGCCGATGTCGAATTTATCGACACTCGGGGTTATTCCAAGAACCCTTGGTCCTCCCTGAGTCGACTATTACGAGCGGTCGCACTGGTTACCTGGCGACGCATGACCGGCAATGTGGACGTCATTCACCTAAATCTTGGGCGCAAAGGAGCCGCAATCCGCAAGTTGCTGTTGACTGCATGGTGCACATACGTACTTCACGTTCCGTGCGTCTTGCAGTTGCACTCCTCATCCTTCGATAGTTTTGCCGACGGTCTTAATCCGGCATTCCGCAAACTGCTCGTACACATCATGAACCGCGCTGCTCGCATTCTTGTCCTGGGTGACGTGTGGCGCAATTACCTGATTTCGATCGGATGCAATCCAGACGTTGTCAGAGTGTTCGTCATGGGTGTTCCAGACCTGTATCAGAGTCGAACTTCGGTTGAACGCCGAAACGATCAAGATGACCCGTTCTACTACGTCTTGTTCGCTGGTGAAATGAGCGAACGAAAAGGTCTGCCATATCTCATTGAAGCCCTAAACCTTCCAGGCGCAGAAAAAGTACGATTGATCGCTGCAGGTGCAGGGAATCTGACCGAATGGAAAGCGTTCACTAGGTCAGTTGGTGTTGAAGAACGGGTCGCATTGCTGGGGTTAGTTGACCCAGCACTGATTCATCAACTTATGGGACTGGCAGATGCCATGATTTTGCCGTCACGCGCTGAGGGCCTTCCTGTGTCCGTTCTAGAAGCACTGTCTTCAGGGGCTCTTGCAATCTGCACAACCGCAGGTTCCCTGAGCGAATTCATCACTGATGAAAAGGACTCAGTAATCTTGGCCAGTCCAAGCCCAGCGAATATTGCGAGTGGCCTGGTGCGGGCGATGAGTCTCAAGGCATCAACTGATTTAGCCGCAAATGCGCGAGACTTGTGGATTTGCCACTTTGACGCAAGCAAGACCACACTTGGTCTAGTGGAAATCTGGCGTAGTGTCACGGTTTAACCGCTACAGCCGCGTAAAGGAATGACCTATGAGTTTGAGTAGTTTGAAGCTCTATCGCCTTGGCAATCAGCTCTATCGATGGCATTTGAAGCCACTTGCGCAAGTCGTGTACTTGTTAGACCGTTTGGTCGGAGCCAAATCCATTCCACCATCGGCTACTATCGGTCAAGGAACAAGGCTTGCCTATGGCGGCAAAGGCATCGTGATTCATGCGCGCGCGCACATTGGCTCCAATTGCCTGATCTCTCCTGGGGTTGTCATCGGCGGTAGAGCTGGTAATCCTCAGGTCCCTACCATTGGCGACAATGTTATTTTGCGCCCTGGTTGCATGGTCCTTGGACCAGTCACTATTGGACCAAACTCTGAAATTGGACCCAATGCTGTAGTTATTCAGGACATACCTGAAGGCGGAGTCTATGTGGCTCCTTTAGGACGACTGCTATGACTCAAATGAGCCTGATAAATACAGCGGACGTTAAGTCGCTTTTCAACTCCTCACAGAGTGTCAGTGCTGCTTCAAAACACGACTTGAAGTTACAGCGCAAGATAGAGCCACGGCTTCCCACAAAGATTCTGATTGCAATTTCTTTCGGCTATCAGATTGTCTTCAACTATCTCCCCACTGGATTTCGAGTTCAACTAGGCACTCTCATTGGTTTATTTTGGGTAGTTTGGACTCTCTGGCACTTTGTCAACCGGCGCGTTGTGACCACCGCACCTTATCTTGCAATATCCATCATGTTTCTTTGTTGTCTTGTCCAGCAGTTCGAATTGGGATCATGGCTGGGTGACTGGCAAGGCTTCGCTCGATACTCGACTTGGATTCTGGCACTTCCGGGCATTCTGTCCATGGACTTCACAAAGTTGATCGGCGTTATTCACAAGTGTGCTCTTGCAGTCATTGCACTTTCCCTCTTTAATTTGCTCACTAAGGGCACTATCCTTCTCGATTCTCTTTATCGCCGAGGAATCTTCACCGGCGGTGACGATGGCGCTCACGCAAGCGGCCTCACGATGGCAGCCAGCACGCTTATCGTCTTTGGCGTGTGGTACGGCAAGCGCAACGTGATCAACCTAGTTCCGTTCGTCACTGGTTTGCTACTGCTCTACGAAATCCGGGTGTCTACAGCACAACTCGTAACCCTCATCCCCATCGCGTGGATTACAGCCTCTACCAGCGCACAGAAAACTTCGATTTATCAAAGAGCGTCCACACTTTCGGCTCGTGCTCGAGCAACCATTCTCTCCTTCTCGGCCCTAGTTGCCATTGTCGCGTATCACGAAAGTGTTTCTAACACCAGCAAGTCATTGTCCGATGCAGGGAGTGGACGGCTCGGGACCTGGGCTGAACGTCTACAAACGTTCTCGGCTCGAGATGTCGTAACAAAACTCATAGGCACAGGACCGTATAGTGACATCCAGATCAGCTCGGTATGGTGGTGGAGTGCTAAGAATGCCCACAATGACCTACTGACACTCCTCATGGAGTTTGGCCTGTTTGGTGTAGTGGTCTATGTCATCATCGTGCGGGGCTTATTGACGAAATTTAAAGGTGAGTCCTTCGGTCTTGTACTCGCATTCATGTTTGGCTCACTCACCAGTAACGCTTTTCTATCTCGGCCCATCATCACAATTCTCATGATCTTGGCTTATGGAGCTGTGAATCAATGCATTGTGACAGCGAAAGCGGCTAGAGAAGAATCAAATTCGCTAGCAAGCGAAATCTAAAGGCACGATTGTGGGTCTGAATCTCTTTGTGCTGCTTCGTGCCTTTGGCGCAGCTGCTCTGTTCCTGATCGTTTCTTTTGTCTCCAGAAATTGGGCTCCGGAAAACAGCGATATCTTCGTGAGTCTCATTGCCCTAGCAGCAGTTGCGCGCATCGTCGCACCATTTGGCCTGGATCAGATGGTGCTGCACACGTACCCGGCCGCTGACTGTTACGCTCACCAATTTCGAGCAGTTCTACATCGGAAGCTCTTGGCTACTCTAAGCCTCCAAGTTGCTCTTATTGCACCCGTCTTGATTTTCCTCAAGATGCCTATCCAACAGGCTGCGCTTTGGGTAACAGTGTGGCTGGGTAGCGGTGCAGTTGCTATTGGATCTGCCTTGCTGAGAATCTCCAATTTCTCAATCCTGAGTCAATTTCCAGAGGCAGTAGTTACGCCGGTTATCATGACCCTGGTCGCAATTCCATCACTCCAAAGTCCTGCTATTGCTTCACTCGCAATCGGTACGGGAGGAATCGGCTCGCTCGTTATGGCAAGGAATAGATTGACGTGTCAATGCAGCGGCACGACGAATACTGAAGTTCTGAATCCTTCCCTTAAACCGTTTATTCCGGCGGCCCTCGCTGGAGTTACTGTGGTGCTCGCAGTCAAGGGGCCGATTCTTTTTGCTAGCCACTTTCTGGGCGCTGGTGCTAGTACTGCCCTAGATGTCGCTGCACGACCAGCAATGGCCGCGAGCCTCATTACATCGGCATTGGGGCAGTATTTTGCGCCAAATATTGCCATAGCCTTGAAAGAGAACTCCACGAAGAAAATTACGGCCATGTGTCGCAAGGCCGGGCTGATGTCTTCAGTATTTGGTTTGGTTCCTTTAATCATCATTGCGCTCATCGGCACACATGGCTTTGCCCGCATTTTTGGCTCGAGCTATGCCGATTCTTGGAAATTTGCCTTGCTGATTACCGGAGCGATTCTGATAAATTCGCTATTCAGCTTGTTTTCTGTCGCTCTCACGCTTGCCGGCTATGGCTTGCAAATTGCGCTCGCGAATTTGCTGTACTTGACCGTGACTGGGGCATTCGGAATTCTAGCCGCGACGCACCACAGTCTCACATTGCTGGTGTACGGTATGGCGATCGGATCGATGGTGCGCGAGCTCACGGTCGTGACAATCTACGCACGCAGAATCAAGTCCGGCAACTTCTCACGGATCGTTGTGGGCTAAAAAAGCGCCTCAATCAGCGATTCACTTCGCGCTCGCTTAGCCTCTTGCACCAATCCTGCACTAGATCTGGACGTTCACATCAATCAACAGTGGACATCAACAACGCTGCCGGCCGGATGCTTTACTCGGGAATTCGTCGGCGCCCCGACGGACGCTGACGAGATAGACGCTGTCGAGATAGCGACCGCCGAGCACACATTGCGATGCACACAAGGGCATAAAAAGACTCTGGGGTGACACGCTTTCGCGTGTTACCCCAGAGTCGAGTCTACTCAACGAGCAGCGACTAAATAATTAGTCCTGGATCAATGAGTTAGTACCAGTGCCACCGTTAAGGGTGTCAGTACCTGCGCCGCCACGGATGATGTCGTCACCGTCGTTGCCGTACAGGTAATCGTTGCCTGCTAGACCGTAAATATGGTCATTGCCTGCTCCGCCTGAGATTACGTTAGCGTTCGCATCTCCATAGAGTGTGTCGTCGTAAGCTGAACCCGTGATGTTTTCAAAACCGTTCAGGTAATCGGTGAATCCTGTACCTGTGCCACGATTTGTGGTGAGGCTAGCCTGAACGCTCACTGGAGAGTTAACGTAGACAACAGTGTCCTTGCCATCTTCACCGAAGAGCGTGTTGACGCCAAGGTTGCCGGCAATCTGATCGTCACCAGCGCCACCGCGAATGCTGTCATCGCCGTTTCCGCCAGAAAGCTGATCCTTTCCGTCGCCACCGTAAATACGGTCAGCACCGTCACCGGAGTTGATGTAGTCATCGCCAGCATCGCCATGTACTACGTCTGCGCCAGCACCAGCCTGAATGTTGTCATCTCCAGCACCGCCATAGACACTGTCATCTCCAGCACCAGCTGTGATGCTGTCATTTCCGCCACTGCCATTGATAACGTTCGCAGCTGAAGTTCCTGTGATCGTATCGGCAAACTGTGAACCAGTGACATTCTCAACGCTAGTTAAAGCGTCCTGACCGAAGCCAGCTGAGGTGTTCTGTGACAGATCAACGATGTAGCCAACTGGTGAGTTGGCTAGGAACAATGTATCTGAACCAGTGCCACCATCAACTGTGTTAGTTCCATCGTTACCGGTAAGTGAGTCATTGCCAGCTTCGCCGAATAGGGCGTCGTTGCCGTCCCAACCAGAGAGTGAGTCATCACCGTTGCCACCGTAGATGGTGTCGTTGCCCCAACGTCCCGCGAGGGTGTCGTTGCCGTCGTTGCCGTTGATGGTGTCGTTGCCTAGACCACCGTCAATGATGTCATTGCCACCAAGACCAGAGATCGTGTCATTGCCACCAAGACCACAAATGACATCGTCGCCGGCTGTGCCGGTCAGAGTGTCGTTTCCGTTGGTGCCAACGATTGTGCAGACATCACCCTTGTAAGTCTGATTGACTGGCGTAGCGTGAGCTGCTCCAGCCTGCGTTACTGCCAGTGCAGCGGTGAACACTGCAATGGAGATTCGAGAAATTTTCATGAGGTTGAACCCTTTTGTTGTGTGAGTGTAATTACATTCAAAGTCAACCTAGTGCCACGCACACAGTCTCCTTCAGTGGAAAAGTCTAGCATGGGCAAGTGCCAAAAAATGCTCAAAAGCTGAATAACTGCGTTGCCCGCCCCTAACCTTGGCGGGTCCGACCCGAAACCGCTACCGAGCGAATTGAGTCACAGCCTGTAAGCCCATTTTTTGCCATTCAATACTGAAGAATGGGGCAATCGCCGTCGCAATTGGAGCCGTGAGGTGTGATCCGTCCAAGTAGACGGCCATGTTGCCAATGACGGGCGGACATCGATAACCCTGTTCCCCCTCGCTACACAAAATCGTCCTCATTTCAACGGCCGGAATGCCATCTGCTCGAGCAGCAGACTTCTGCATGGCCAGGCCAGGAGAATCATCGCGAAATGCAGTGACCTGACACGCCTTCATGGTATTCGACTTCCCTACACACTGAGCAAGATTCGGTCCACTCGGAACTTGGGTAGCCAGGACAACATGCTGGGCATATTTCCGAACTTTAGAAAAACTCTGCTCATAGCCATTTTTCATCTTGACCAAGTTTGTCCTTGGCTGAATGGAATCCGACACCACGACCAAGGTCGGTTTCTTTCTCGCTACATAATCGAAGGTGAAGGCTCTATGCTCCGCGCAGTATTTGTTGTACGCAAGTACTTGCAGGGGAGCTACTGTGCTGAAGGTGCAATTACCCTCGGCCAGAAGTGTGACCCCCCAATTTCGCAAATCCACACTAGCCACTAGCGCTGGCCACAACGCTCTGGCATGCGAATCACCCAAAATGAGCATTTGATTCTTGGCCTTCGGGTTTCCTGTGCGACATGTGTGCGTGCCCAATTGTGTGGTCGGCAAGTAACCTTCGCAATTGAGCCACAAAGTACTGGCTAATTTGTTCAGTGACGAATACGCTGGATTGAGTGCCTTAGGCAGGGTCGTGATCTTGAGGCCGGCAAGCTTCTTTTGCTCCCAGGAGTTCTCAAAACTGGCTCGTGTGAATGAATATGTCGATCCGCTGGCTACGGTTGAATTCGCAGCGCTCTTCGTGCCGCCGATTCCGATTTTCTTCAAATCCTGACCAAAAAGTGGCGCCAAAGCGCTAGCAAATGCTTGCGAATAGTGCCCAGAATCGAAGAAAGTAGGAATTCCATCGATGAACGGTGGACAAGTTGTCGCAGTGCAGAGCCACTTCACCGGGTCTACGTAATCCGCTCCTGCCGCTGCAGCTGCAGATTGTTGGGCTAGGCGGTAAGACGCCTCCGAGGTCGGGACATTGTTACATTTAGCCAGGATTTCCCCCGCGGCACTGAAACACTCGCTCGAATCAAGACCCTTAGCGCGGATAGGTTGCGTGCCCACAATCACAAGTCGCTTGGAAAGTTTCGCTAACTTGCGGGCCACGGCTGTCTTGGCAGAGCGGTAGCCGGCGAGATCTTCAGAGTTCAGCTCAACGTCAATGACTGCATCTGGATGTTCCTTGCCTAATTCGGCATAAACATACTTCAAATGACGTTCACACAGGCCGCTCTCGATTCGATCAACGACCTTTTCGATGCTATGTGTCAAACGACACGACGGTCGATTCAGGAGCCGAATATTCGAGGTCTTTAAGTCAAAGGCCCCCAGAACGGTTGGTGTAAAAGCATCGGCGAATGAGTCGCCTAGGAGCACGATTCGATGTTTCGCCGTGGCTCTCGAGACACCCCACTGGCAGTCCAGAGTAAACCGCTTAGTCTGCGGATTAGTCAGTGTTGAAACCGCTGCTTTGTTGCAGTTGCCAGACTTGCCACCCAAAAGTTCTACCTTTACTTGGGTCGCAACTTCCGATATTTGTTTAGCTGTCAATGACGTTTGTAGGGTTGACGCCGTGATCTTTGACGCCCATTGTGAAAGGGTCAAATCCCCAAGAGATGATGGGTTTAGACCCTCGACACTAGTACTTGGCGCATAAAGGGCGGCAGTCGTCGGCGGAACCCAGGAAGCAGCCTGCACAGATTCAGAACTTGCGCTTGAGGGGTACGTAACTAAGCCTAAACCCGCCACAATGAGCCCGGTCAGGGACGCTGTGAACAAGCGAGACTCAGTGAGTCTTTCGCGCGGACCAGAAGACTTTCGGGACTTCGATGAAGGCAACGGGATTCGAAGGAAAGTGCGTTCAATCAGCCAATAACTGAGCGTTCCTAGTCCAATTGATAGCGCCACGCCCGCGAGCCGCTTTGGAAGCGTGTCCATCAGGTCCAAATTTCGACCAAAGACAAAAACTGGCCAGTGCCACAAATAGAGGGAGAAGGAAATAGCACCCAATGCGGTGAGCGGCTTTACGGACAGCAATCGGTAAACAACGTCATCTTTGGCAACTGCGCCCGAGATGAGCAAAAAGCCCGTGGCTAAAGCGGGAATCCACAGCGTGTAACCAAAGTTACTCGGGGTCACGATGGCAATGGAGCCCACCATCGCAACTAGCGCGACGCCACGAAGGGCAGTCCAGAACCGCTCCAACCGAGCGGCTAGCGACTCAATGCTCAGCAAACTCAAGATGCCGCCGATGGCCAACTCCCAGGCCCGGCTAAATGTTGAGAAGTATGCAGTAGTTGGAGTGTTGGTGAACTCAATTAGCATCCAAATAAAGGACGAAATGCCCAACCCAATAAAGACTGCTCGCAAACGAGTTTCCCACGCGATTTCACGTCCTCGAATCGTCAGCTTGTGGAAGCTGGCAGCAGCCAAAAATAGGACCGGCCACACAAAATAGAACTGCTCTTCTACAGAAAGTGACCAGTAGTGCTGCAGCGGAGAAACAGCGTTGTTCTGCGCAAAATAATCTGTAGCCTGTCGAAGGAAATTGATGTTTGCCCCAAAGAACACAGTCCACAGGGAATCACTCTTTAACTGCGCCAGCTGCAGGACGTTCATGTTGAAATGGGCGTAAATATTTGTGCAAATCAACACAAACAATGAGGCTGGAAGAATGCGACGCGTTCGACGCAGATAAAAAGCACCAAGCGAGATCTTCCCCCGACCAGAGCGTTTGCTGATGTTTTTGTTGTATTCCTTCACGAGGAGGCCGGTAATCAAGTAGCCGGAGAGCACGAAGAAAATGTCTGGACCGATAAACCCGCCACCGAAACCGGGAATTTCAAAGTGGCAGAGGGTCACGATCATCACTGCGATACCGCGGATGCCCGCTATGTCTGTGCGGAAAGCCGAACCATGTGAGGACTTAAAGAACTTCTTGAACGAACTGCGCACGGTTTCTCCATCAGACAAGGTGGCTCACAAATTGTGAATAGTCTAACCCACTAGTCCCTGCCGTTTTGAGCATCAGTATGGAGCTAAGGATAGGCTTGCTCCAATGGACTTTGCATTTGGGCTCTACAGAGACTTTGGCTTCTTTATTAACACCTTGGTATTTATCGGCCTGACGGCTGCATGCGTTGCATACCAACTCCTCGATGCCTATGGTTCTCGGGGCGCACTTACCTTTCGCGCATTTTGGCTAGCGAGTAGCCTTGCCCTGATTGGGTTGCTCACCTTGACACCGGTTGAACGCGGTGCGGGACTCGGCTTCCCGGCCCTGCAGACCTCGCACATCGTCACTGAAGTGGTGACCGGTCATAGTTCGAACCTTATATGGCCTGACTGGCACGACCCGGTGGCCAACATCCTGATGATGGTGCCGTTAGCAACTGCGTTGTCCCTGAAATGGCCAGGACGCCGTGTGGTACTCGTAGTTTCCGCACTTTCACTGTGTATCGAGTGCACCCAGTATTTCTACGGACATGGACGAACTGCTCAGATTAGTGACGTGATCTTGAATTCAATTGGCAGTGCGGTCGGAATCGGTATCGCGACAATCGGCACCTCTGTAGCGATAAGAATCAGCCGTGCAAAGTCGGCCAGAATCCAAACTCACTAGAAAAACCACCCACCTGAACACCCAAGAACGATTCGATTAGAAATCCAAGTGCTACTTAATCGTGAGGATCTTGCTGTTAACGGTGACTGACGGGAAGAATCCGGGCTGAGTTGCGTAGGCATTGACGACAATTTTCCTGCCCACCAATACTTTTGACACGGCGATTGTGTACTTTCCTTTTGATGGCTTGATGGTGATAGGCGCTGCCTTGCCGACTGAGTATGAAACGAGCCCAACCTGCTGGCCAGGAGCGACCTTGATCGTGGCAGTAATGAGCCTACCAATTTGAGCCACGGTCACAGCTGGCTTTGTCGCTGCAAGCACGCTAAAGGGCTCACTATTTTTGGGCAAGGAGTCGACTTGGCCGATACGACGGGCGCTTGCACTAAAGACCACAGATTTGCCCACATCAGCGCGAGTTAACTCAATGCAACTTTTTCCACCACTTACAACAACTGGTCGCCGAACACCATCGACCGATGCGGTCAAACTGCCAATGGTTTGGTTAACGTCGACCACAGGCTTGCCGCATAAAGCAGTATCCGACTCAGAAACCTTCACGGCGGATGGCGCCACAGCACCAGCAATGACGAACACATCAGTTGCTATTTCATCAGAATCAGGCAGGCCATCCCTAGTGCCATGAGCGTAAAATTCAAGCTTCTTGTTTGCATCTGCTGGGTACAAAGCAACGCGCGCAACACCCAACTTCACTGTGACGGCACGATCGACTCCGTCAACCGTTGCCTGCACGGACAGCGAACTTCCACTCGGTATCGTGACGGGCACTGTGGCAGCAACTCCCTCAGTCTGTTTGACCGCGCCGAACTTTGGCTGACTTGCAACGGAAGGCGTCATAGACGTTACCTTTGCAACAGAAGTTGCTTGGCCAACGACATCTGCCGTCGCACTGACCCTGACGAGATGGTTCAAATCATCTGGTGACAACTCATAGATGTATTTCCCATTAACTGGAGTTACAAAGTCGCCATCTGGGGAGCTGCTAGTTCTCACAAGAACATCGCCAGTTGTTTCGCCAGAAGCCACGGTGACATCAATCTTTAAGTTGTATCCGTCCTGGGTAACGCTGACAGCCGTGGGCGCTGCAGCCTGAGCAATGATGTACGGATCGGTGAAAATTGGAGCTGCGTCGGGAATTGAGTCAAGAGTTGGAGTTGTCACAATCCGGAAAATCACGGCCTTACCAATCTGGCCCTCACCCATGTCAATGTCGTAAGGCCCATCACCACAATTGTCACCTGCGTCAGCATTACAAATCGCGCTGAAGGAACCCGTTCCCACCTTCATAGAAAGCATTCCCAGCATGGTTCCTTTGGCAAAACCAATAGCCACTGAAAGGGTCAGATCATTCTGCGTGACGTTAACTGAGACGGGCGGCAGAGTGCGACGCGTCGTAAAGGGCTGACTCGCAAACCAATCCGAGGCAACATTCTTGCCGCCAATGAGCGTCAAAGCTATTGCTCGAAAAATGACGACCGCACCTATATCTGACATGCTCAAAGTCTTTGAGTAGGTGCCATTGTCGTCTGGTTTGATGGTTTGCGGCGCATTTGAACCAACCTGGACCGTGACAGTTCCTACTGACTGCGCATCATCAACCGTCACATCGGCCGAAACTGTGAGGTTATCTTGTGAAACCGTAATGGCTGTAGGTGGCGCAGACACCACTGCGGACACAGCTGGAGTTGTAGACACAGCAACTACCACTAGTGCCATAAGTGGAACCGCAAACTTTGAGAAGTTAAGACGCTGGGGCAGTTGTTTCAACACGATGTGGTCCTTACTCTTGATTCAGGGTACCCCGAAGCAACCGTTCTAACCCCTTAATCCTATTCACATCTCCGAGCTGACGCCCATCTGCCAAAGGCGCTCAGAAACAGTTTCACCGAATTCACGTTGCGCCCGAAATAGGCACAGAGTGTACGCTTAAGACACACGGGAGTTCAGTACCACTGGACTGAGAGGAAGGCTACGTAGCCTTCGACCGTCACACCTGATATGGGTAATGCCAACGCAGGGAGACTACTCAAACCCGTGCCCTATTTCACGACAGAAGGGCACGACAAGTGCAACGTCAAACAAGCCGATCCGCCATACGATTAGTCATCGCAATCTGCATAGCATCTGCAGGTCTGAGCATCTACAAGTCAGGACATCACGCGAACAAAGAAGTAACCCTTGTGACTCACGATTCCTTCGTAATGACGGCGGCACAAGTTCGAGGGTTTGATAAAAGTACCAATCTGAAACTGAACCTGATTAAGTCGGGCGATGCTGGCAGTCTCACCAACAAGTTGATTTTGAGCAAGTCGTCACCTGTAGCTGACGTTGTCTTCGGCATAGACAATACGTTTGCTGGACGCGCGGTTAGCTCGGGCATCATCACTGGGTCGCTCGTGCCCATTGACTATGGTGACGTCTGCTTCAATTACGACAAGTTGTGGTTTGCCGCACACAAACTAACTCCACCTACCACCGTCGATCAGTTGCTCTCTCCTGCCTATCGCAACTTGACCGTGGTGGAAAATCCCAATACATCGTCAACTGGTTTGGCGTTCTTGATTGCAACAGTCGATAAGTATGGAGCGAATGGTTGGCAGAACTACTGGACCGAACTCAAGACCAACGGGCTGAAAGTCGATGACGGTTGGGAATCTGCCTACTACACAGATTTTTCAGGATCTAGCGGAAAGGGTGACTTCCCCATCGTTTTGAGTTACGCCTCTTCTCCCGCTGATGAAGTGCGAAGCAATGGCCAGTCCCAAACCTCGATCATTGATGATACGTGTTTCCGTCAGACTGAATACGCGGGCGTGATCAAAGGTGCACATAACCCCGGTGCAGCACATACGGTGGTGAAGTATCTGCAGAGCCTGGAATTTCAGACGACAATTCCAACCTCTATGTACGTGTATCCCATCCGCTCAGATGCTCCGCTTGCACAGAGTTGGCAGAAGTTTGCCAAACCTGCGACCCACATTTACGGGCAAAAGCTAGACATTAACAGCCATCGCAAAGAATGGCTCGCACAATGGTCGGCACTTTTTGATTAAGCGCAGTATCGCACGAAGCGACTGGGCGTTACCCGCTGCATTCCTCAGTGTCCTGTTTCTTTGGCCGGTAGCACGACTGCTCTACATAGGCATAGTTGGATCATCGGGTGGGTTCGCTCTGAGTTCTCGCACGACTCAAGCGGTGTGGTTCACCGTATGGCAAGCTGCCTTGACGACTGGCTTATGCCTGGTACTGGGATTACCTGGCGCCTACGTGCTCTACCTTCGCAAGTTCCGTGGTCAGAACTTACTGAGGGCCGTCATCACTGTGCCATTTATGTTGCCGACCATTGTGGTGGCCATCGGTTTTGCAAGTTTGCGATCAGTTCAAGTGATCAGCGTGCTACTCGGAGGCCACTCGCCGAAGATGGCCATCATTGCAGCGCAGGTCTTCATGAACTACTGCCTCGTGGTTCGAACCGTAGGAAATGTATGGGTAACTCTGGGGCCGGACACGGAAGATGCAGCCGCATTAGACGGAGCGAGCCGTTTCCGGACATTTGCCTGGGTCACTCTCCCATCGTTGCGAACGGCCATTATCTCGAGCACGTTACTCGTTTTCCTCTACTGCGTGACAAGTTTTGGCATAGTCCTGGTGCTCGGTGGTGGGACTGTGCACTCAATAGAAACAGAAATCTACGTGCAAGCGCTGCAAAACCTGGATCTGCACAAGACCGCGATACTGACTGTGTTGCAGACAGCATTGACCATCACCACCTTCACACTTGCCTACCGATTCGGCACTTCTTCACACGAAGTACTCGCTGACTATGCAAATCTTCAGCGCAAAAAACTCCACGGGGGCGACTGGCTGGTCGTGGTACCGACTGTCCTAGTTGTGGGCTTACTCATCCTGCCACCACTAGCTAGCGTCCTGAGCAAAGCATTCATCGCAGATAACTCGTGGTCGTGGGCCAACTTTTCTCATCTCACGAGCTACGGAGCCCCTAACGCACTTAATGTGACGGTGGCGCAGGCTGCTCTCAACAGCCTGCGCAATGCCACACTGACCACCACATGTGCGATGGCACTCGGCACTCGTGTGAGCTACCTACTCAACCGCAATAACACATCACCCAGGGCGCGCTATTGGTTTGACATCCTCTTTCAGTTACCTGTGGGGATCTCTACAGTCGTACTGGGTCTCGGATATTTGGTGACCTTCAGTGATGGCTTCTTCCCATTGCGCTCAAGCTGGCTTGTGGTTCCACTCGCGCAGACACTCATCGCTACACCCTTGGTCATCCGCTTTGTTTACCCTGCTCTAACTTCCATCGATGCGCGCTTGCTCGAAATGGCAAGTACTGAAGGTGCCACCCCTGAACAAATCTGGCGCTACGTTCAATTGCCCAGTGTTGCACCTGCGCTACAAACGGCAGCGGGCTACGTTGCTCTCATTTCACTGGGCGAGTTTGGAGCGGCAAACTTCTTGGCATACGGGAATCAAGCAACTTTGCCAACCGTGCTCTACCAACTAATCTCTCGACCAGGTTCGCAGAATTACGGTATGGCCTTAGCCGCCAGCGCCCTGCTCATAATGACGTCAGCAGTCGTGGTCGCTACATTCGGCAGAAGACGTAATTAGCGAGTGCAACTGTCAGAAGCAGTTACTGATCCGGTCAAGTTCACGGTTCCAGCAGACTGGAAGACGTTAGTCGGAATTCCAACCACTGCATAGGAATCTGACCCATCAGAACCCACAGTTGCAATCGGCTTTTTTAGAGCCGATGACTTGGTCACCAAAATCTTGCCCTTGGTCGAGACCGTATTTGATACGTACTTTGCAACCAAACTTGTGTAGTCGTACGAAGTGGACTTGCACTTACGAAGAGACCCACGTGACTTGGAACTAAACCAGACAAACGACTGATTGGCTGTGGGGTCATAGGTCACGGCCACAGCGTCGGTCCCATCTGTGCCCAAACTGAACTTGTACATTTTAGATGCACCGAGGACCTTGATTTGGTTCTTCACCACACCAGCCCACTTGCCAATGGTTGCGGTCACTGCAATCTCCCGATCGCCAGTGATGTCGCCTAAGTCGTCATTTGGAATTATGGCTACAGGAACGCAGGCCGAGCGTAGATTCGGAATTCCAGGAGTGTCATACGAGACGCCGTTAACGATGACGTCGGTCGCGATATAGTTACCGCTCGACGCCAAGTAGGCAGCCTTGCCCTTATCCTTTCTCAACGCAATGCCGATGGTGGTTGCACGACCATCGCGGGTGATGCACGACGTCACGTAACCTTCAGCATCAACATACTTAAGGCTAGCGGTGAAACCTGATGGAACAACCACTGACGAAATGTCGTAAGTCGCTGGAGTCGCTAGGTCTACAGTGCCAGTGAGGAACAAGTCGTGGTTGTAAACGTAATTCACACGGCTTGCAATAGTCAGACCATACATACGCCCGATGCTTGCTGACTGGCAGTTAAGCACATCGGGAATTGAACCAGCTGTCGTCAACTTGGGTTGATTGGGATTCGAAAAATAACCACCAGGCGAAAGCCGACCTAGGGCTTGACTAGATGACAAGAAGGCAGAATCAAGAGTGTTGGGTTGAACGGTCAGGTAGCCATTCAGTGGACCACCGTAAAGCAAATTTGCACCATCTGGCACTTCAGTTAGTGATAAATCTGAAACGTGAACCACGGTTGGGGTGCTGAGTGAGCTCACTAAGTAGATTGCAATGCAGTTGTAAGGGTTTTTACCCTCACGGCCAGGATTCGGCGCCTTTGAGTAGTCACTCACGATCGTCGCTGTAATGCCGTCCGGCAAACTAAGCCCCGTAGTATCGAGAGTCGATGGTTCAGTGATGGCTGCATGCGATGCTGGAGCAACGACAAAGAGTGATGCAAACATGGCCAAAATGGCACACCACAAGGCAGGTCGAGCAGCAAGATAGGACGTACGAGTCGTATTCTGCATGACTAACTCCCGAGGTCTCAAAGGTCTTAGAACTAGACTAACCACACAGCACGACAATAGTTACTATCGCACCCTGTATCTGCAAGCAATAATAGCACCCAAATCAAGGAATAAATGTGAGTCGAATGAGCCAGGCAAGCCGAGTTACCAGGCTTAGCAGTTTTGTTCTGGCCGCTACCTGGATAGCGGCGCTGTCGAGCATTCCCAGTGCTCGTCGGTACCAGCAACAACTAGACAATGGGGTCGCCGCCAAGGACATTGCGACATGGTTTAGCACATTGTCACTTCTGATGACACTCGCATCCATCGGTGCCTGGTTTGCAACGATTTCATGGATGGGTCAGCGCTATGACGAAAACCTCGAACGTTCTCCTGGAAGTATGCGTCTTTCTCGCAGGTGGATTGTGTGGTGTTGGCTACTTCCCATCGTCTCGCTCTGGTACCCAAAGGTTCTGATTGAGGATCTGCTCAAGACTTCAAAGAAGGACTCAGACCTGGCGAAGTCTGACATAGAGCCCGTGAACGTGCGGCTGTGGTGGGCGACTTGGGTTGCCTACACAATCATCTCGAACCTGATGACACTGCAGTTGCTAGTCCTACCGCAAGACACTGTGCCATTTAAACCTAGCTACGAGATCGCAGCGGCCTGTATTTTGACGGCAAGCTACAGCCTCTGGATCAACATCGTTCGCAAAATTGGGTGACATTTTTCGAAGTCACCACATTCGGTGCTACCACATTCTGGGTTAGCAACTCCGCGTTGGGTACATTGGCAACATGACAACTCACATCGGCGCCGAAGTCGGTCAGATTGCCCCCACCGTGCTTCTACCTGGTGATCCACTGCGCGCTCAGTGGATTGCACAAAACTTTCTCACTGACGTCGTGCAGTACAACGCTGTGCGCAACATGTTTGGGTTCACGGGAACTTACCAAGGTAAGCCAGTTTCCGTGCAAGGCACCGGCATGGGAGTTCCATCCATCTCCATTTACGTCACGGAGTTGTTCAAGGACTATGACGTTCAGACCGCAATCCGGGTAGGCACGTGTGGCGGCCTCGGCGCTACCAAGTTGCGCGATGTGGTCATCGCCATGGCAGCCTCAACGGACTCAGGTATCAATCGTCGCTTGACCAAGGGTCTGGACTATGCACCTATCGCTGACTTCGAATTGCTCGAGCGGGCCGTCGCCGCTGCACGTGTTCAGGGCATCGATTTTCATGTTGGTGGCGTGGTCACCGTCGACCTGTTTTATGACGACAGCGACGCCCTGCAGATTCTTGAGTCACTCGGGGTTCTCGCGGTGGAGATGGAAACTAGCGGGCTGTATCGACTCGCTGCTCAGTACGGTCGGCGTGCTCTGACCATCTGCACGGTGAGCGACCTTATTGCGACTGGAGCTTCAACGAGTTCAGATGAGCGTGAGACTGGCTTTGGTCAGATGGTAGAAATCGCTCTTGAGGCTGCGCTTAACTAGCGCCGTACAAGCTCCCCCGGTTGGACTCGAACCAACAACCACTCGATTAACAGTCGAGTGCTCTGCCAATTGAGCTACAGGGGACCGATTGGCTCACCAATACTAACAAAACAATCGGGGCTCGTCGCACCGCCACCTTAGATTCCGAAATTCGCTCGCAAAATGTTGAGCTCCGCATCGATTGCTTCCTGTCCAGCCTCCGTGTTTGCGAGATCCTGATTGTCTGGAACTGCTGTCCACACAATCTCCTCAAACACTCGACGGGCAATGAAAAGTACACGACCCACACCGACGATTTCACGGAATTGATCAATGACGACAGCCGATGTCACACGGTCTCGAACGGCGACCGGAATCAAACCTGGCTCGTTAATCAACCATGACATTTCAAAGGGCGCACTCTGTGGCGTTGTTTGAACCGTGACTCTCAGCAGTGGAGACTCCCAGCGAGCCTGCAGTGTGTATCCCCAGGGAATGACATTGGTTTGATGCGAGTCGATGTTGATAAGGGCCTCGGACGTCGCTGCAATGAAGCCGCCACCTACGTTCGCCCAGGCTAAAACTTTTTGCCCGCGTGGAATAACGCGTGCCAATTCATTCGGTAACTTCTCCCGCTTTGGCCAGATACCCATTACTGATCTCCTACTGCAAACTCGCGCATATCGCGCCGATACTTTTCGAGTGACAAGAGGTCATTGAGCAACCGTGCCTGATCCTCGGGCGAACCGGTGACCTCTGCCCTATTCAGCGCACCTTTGATGTCTTCAATGCGCCTAGCAGCATCGAGCTCGAGTAGGCGTGCCAGAACGGCCTGAACATAGCGTTCATCTGGAATGTCGATTGGAATAGGTTCGACTGCCAATGCGCGAACTTGAGAACGCACCTCATCAGATGGGCTTGAGGCTAGAACCGCACTAATCCATGCTGAGGCAGACTCAAAATCGAGCGGATTGCCGGCGGCTACGCATGCCTCATAAACCTGTGCTGCCACCGGAATCGTGAAGATGGACGGTTCGAGGGATTCGAACCACGCACCGACCTGCTGCGGTGCTTGCAGGACACACTTGAGTGCTTCGCGCTCAACGAACCCATCCTGACCATTGACGCTGCGCGTTGCCTGAGGTCGTGCTGGCGTAGGTGCAGTGCGTTGCGGTCTTGCGGCCTCACCAATCTCTGCCCGCATTGCGTCTTCACTCATACCGAGCCACCCCGACACGGTCCGGACGTACTCAGGGCGAAGGGCAGGGTCCTTAATGCCCTTGAGAATCGGAGCCACTGCACGCATAGCCGCAACGCGACCTTCAGCCGTTTCCAGGTCGAAGTCAGCAACTGTGGCACGCATGACGAACTCAAAAAGTGGGACCTTTGCGTCGATGAGCGCCTTGACTGCTTCAGGTCCTTGTTGGAGACGCAAGTCGCACGGATCGAGCCCGTGAGGTTCAACGGCCACAAAGGTCGATGCCACAAACTTTTGATCCTCATTGAACGCCTTGAGAGCAGCCTTGCGACCCGCAGCATCACCGTCGAATGTAAAGACAACTGACGCGTGGTTGTTCTCATCGTCCATCAAGATCCGGCGCAGAATCTTGACGTGGTCGGCACCAAAGGCTGTTCCACACGTTGCCACTGCGGTCGTGATACCGGCCAGATGACACGCCATCACATCGGTGTAACCCTCAACCACCACAGCCTGTTGCTGCTTGGCCATGTCTCTGCGAGCAAGGTCGATGCCGTAAAGCACTTGCGACTTGCGGTAAATAGGTGTCTCAGGCGTGTTGAGGTACTTCGGACCCTGGTCAGCCTCACTGAGTTTCCGAGCACCGAAACCGATCACGTCGCCGCCTGAGTCGCGAATCGGCCACATCAATCGATCACGAAAACGGTCATAGGCTCCGCGCTGACCGGCAACGGCTAAGCCACTAGCCAGCATCTCTTCTTCAGTGAAACCTCGACCACGCAACACCGTCCGCAATCCATCCCATCCGGCCGGCGAATAACCAACGCCGAATGTGTCCCACGAGGCTTGATCGAATCCACGTTGGGTGAGGAACTCGCGAGCGTGCGCGGCTTCTGGACTGAGGAGTTGCTGTTGATAGAAGGCAGCTGCAATGCGATGGGCCTCAACTAAACGTGAGCGCTGACCATGATTGCTCCCACCACCTGAAGAACCTTCTTGGTAGCGAAGTGTGATGCCGTACTTGTTGGCGAGTTTTTCAACCGCTTCAGTGAAACTCAGTGCATCAATTTTGCGCACATAGGTGATGACATCTCCGCCTTCACCGCAAGAAAAACAGTGATACAGGTTCTTACTTGGCGTCACATGGAAGGATGGGGAACGCTCATCGTGGAATGGACAAAGTCCTTTGTAACTTCCGCCACCAGCAGGTTTCAACGTGACGGTCTCGCGCACTACTTCATCAATACGTGCGCGCTCGCGAACGGTCGTAACGTCCTCTTCGCGAATTTTGCCTGCCACACGCCAATGCTATTGGCATAGGGTGGCATGCCAATGACCAATGCTCACATCTGTGAGTGAAGCTACGTGGTCAATAACTACGCGCGCTTTGGCCTGTGGCGTTGCAGCCTCGAGCCACAAAGCCTTGTGAAATGCGTCGAGGTACTGCTCAGGATCGGTATTCAAGACCCCCACGAGGTCCGCAATCAGTTGACGTTGATGCGCATAGATGTCGTCTACGCCTTCGCGGTTCATGACAAAGCGAGCGGATAGCGCCTTGAGGGCGGTTACCTCATAACGAGATTCACTAGGCACGACGAGTTGCGCCGAATAGCGACTGTGCGGCTGATGACCATACTGAGCGCGCGTTGCAGTCTGGGCTGCCAGACAGAAGCGGCCCACCAATGTGCTCGTCAGATTCTTGAGTTTGGCCATGGACTGCATCGTGCCATCGTAAGAAGCTGGCCAACTAGGCAGTTCGGCCAGACGTTGCAGCGCATCGTTAAGTCCGTCAGTTTCAAAGTGCGAGCCGTACCACTTCTGGGCGATCTCTATGACTTCTTGTCGGCCCACAGCTGAAGTAAGAATGTTGACGTCAAGATGTCCGCCATAGATGCCGTCCTCGATGTCATGCACGCAATACGACACATCATCCGACCAGTCCATGACTTGGGCTTCGAAACATGTGGCATCATCGGCGCGGCCATTGCGCACCCACGTGAAGATGTCGGCATCATCGTCGTAAACACCAAACTTCGTGGTGCCTTCGCGACGAGCCCACGGATACTTTGAGGCGGCATCAAGCGTGGCGCGCGTGAGGTTCAAACCAATGGTGTCATTCGGCCTTGGGCCATCGGCAGGACTAAATGCTTTGGGCTCAAGACGAGTGAGCAAGCGGAAGGACTGAGCATTACCTTCAAATCCGCCGATGTTAGCAGCGAGTTCATTGAGCATAGATTCGCCATTGTGCCCAAATGGCGGATGACCAAGGTCATGGGCAAGGCACGCCGCATCCACAACATCGGGATCACAGCCGAGTGCAGAGCCGAGTTCACGACCTACCTGCGCGCATTCCAAAGAGTGCGTGAGTCGAGTGCGAGGGAAGTCGTCGATACCGGCCTGCATGACCTGCGTCTTCACGCCAAGGCGCCGAAGCGCAGATGAATGCATCACACGTGCGCGGTCGCGAGCAAACTCTGTGCGGTCAACACCTTTATTCGGTTCATCGACCCAGCGAGCAATGTCGCCAGCCGAGTATCCAGTGGGCGTACTCGCACCTGATGTACGCGCACCAGATGCACTCACATTCGACGTACTCGCACCTGATGTACTCACAGCCGACTCATTCACACCTGACTCATTCACACTGACCACCATGCCACAAGTGTCCTAGCCGCCACTGACACTTAGCTCAGCTTCGCGGACGGTTTCTTGCTCATTTGCTGACATGGACTGGGAGTTGAGCCAGCCATCAGGCAGATTGACCTTGCGGTCCGGTGTTGTACGACCGCGTGGAGAATGAGCGATGTCATCCGACAACGTTTGATTACGCTCAACTGTGTTCAGCAGGTCGTCGAGCTGCGCGAGTGAATCAATCAGAGCCAAGGCACCACGCGTCTCGCTGCCGACCACGATGCCCTTGAGATACCAAGCCATGTGCTTACGCATTTCTTGACATCCTTTGAACTCATTGCCGTGCATCTGAACGAGAAGTTCGGCATGACGACGCATCAGGTCGACGATGGTTCCAGCATCTGGTTCTGCAGGCACTACCTCACCAGCAAAGGCGGCCCGAATCTGACCAAACAGCCAAGGACGACCGAGGCAGCCTCGGCCGATCACCACCCCCCGAGCGCCAGTTTCATCAATCATGCGCTTTGCATCTTGCGCGGACCAGATGTCGCCATTGCCAAGCACCGGCGTATTAGGAACGTGCTCAACCAAGCGCGAGATTGCCGACCAATCTGCCTGACCACCGTAGTACTGAGCGGCTGTTCGACCGTGAAGCGCGACCCACGTCACACCAGCCTCGGATGCAATACGACCTGCATCGAGATACGTGATGTGTTCATCATCAATACCGATGCGCATCTTGACGGTTACTGGCACCTTGCCTTGCGCACCTGCAACCGCCGCTTCAACGATGTCTTTAAAAAGGTCGCGCTTCCAGGGCAATGCGCTGCCGCCGCCCTTGCGAGTGACTTTAGGAACTGGGCAACCAAAGTTGAGGTCCACATGATCCGCCATGTCTTCATCAACAAGCATGCGCACGGCATCGCCAACAATTTTCGGATCTACGCCATACAGCTGTGCACTGCGAATGGTTTCATCTTGGTCAAAAGTAACGAGGTCGATGGTTTCGGGATGACGCATGAGCAATGCCTGCGATGTCGTCATTTCAGCAACATAGACCGTGCGGTCCACATCACTTTGACCAGCGTTCGCACGGATTGCGGTTGAGGCTTCTCGACAGACTCGCCGGAAGGCACGGTTAGTAACCCCAGCCATTGGCGCGAGCTCAATGACCGGATTGGTTTCTAACAGGTTTGCGAACATCAGCAGCCGATGAGGCGTGCGGCCAACCAGCCTTCGAGAGCATCGAGACCCACACGTTCCTGCGCCATGGTGTCGCGGTCACGCACGGTCACTGCCTGATCTTCGAGTGTGTCGAAGTCGACCGTGATGCAGTAAGGCGTGCCGATTTCATCCTGACGACGGTAACGACGACCGATAGCTCCAGCATCGTCGAATTCGATGTTCCAGTTCTTGCGCAGAGCCGTTGCCAAGTCGCGGGCCTTCGGGCTCAGGTCAGCATTGCGGGACAGTGGCAGAACGGCTGCCTTGACGGGCGCAATGCGCTTGTCGAAACGCATGACGACACGTGTGTCTACGCCGCCCTTAGTGTTCGGTGCTTCATCTTCTGCGTAGGCCTCAAGCATGAACGCGAACACGGCGCGGGTCAGACCAGCAGCAGGTTCGATGACGTAAGGCGTGTACTTCACACCGGACTCTTGATCGAAGTAAGACAGATCCTTACCTGAATGCTCAGAGTGCGTCTTGAGGTCGAAGTCAGTGCGGTTTGCGATGCCTTCGAGTTCACCGAACTCGTTGCCGCCAAACTGGAAGCGGTACTCAATATCGACAGTGCGCTTTGAGTAATGCGAAAGCTTTTCTTTTGGATGTTCGAAGAAGCGCATGTTGTCAGGCGAGATGCCTAAGTTCACGTACCAGTTCCAGCGCTCCTGCAGCCAGTACTCGTGCCATTCTTCATCCGTACCTGGCTCAACGAAGAATTCCATCTCCATCTGTTCAAATTCGCGCGTGCGGAAGATGAAGTTACCTGGGGTGATTTCGTTGCGGAATGACTTGCCAGTTTGGCCGATGCCAAAAGGTGGCTTCTTACGTGCACTCGCAGCCACATTTGCGTAGTTCACAAAGATGCCCTGCGCAGTTTCTGGGCGAAGGTAGTGCAGAGAGTTTTCGTCAACAACTGGACCAACGTGCGTGGACAGCAGGCCGTTGAACATCTTCGGTTCAGTGAACTGACCTTTCTGACCACAGTTCGGGCAAGGTACTTCAGCAAGGCCGCCCTCAGGAGCTCGACCCTTGCGGCCTTCGAACTCTTCAATGAGGTGATCTTCGCGGAACCGCTTGTGGCAACCAAGGCACTCGGTCAGCGGATCCACGAATGCAGAGATGTGACCTGAGGCAACCCATACCTGTGGCGCCAAAATAACTGATGAGTCGAGACCCACGATGTCTTCGCGGCCTTGAACCATGGTCTTCCACCACTGGCGGCGAACATTCTCTTTAAGTTCAACACCCAAGGGGCCGTAGTCCCAGGCAGATCGCGTGCCGCCGTAAATCTCGCTACATGGAAAAACAAATCCACGACGCTTGGACAAATTAACTACTGCATCAACGCGATCCATAATTACTCAACTTCTTCTGTGGGTTGACCGACTGGTTGCCGGCAATCCTAATGAGTCTATCGGGCGATCCGGCGGGCTACGAAGAAAGCGGTGGCTCGCTAATGCTGGTCTCGAACTGTGAGATACCTTGCGCACCGGCATCAATCAGAGTTTCAAAGGCGCTGCTTTGATCGTGCATGTTGGCCAGAAACGGCCAGACACCCATCTTGGATTCCGTCGAAGATAATGCTCGGCGATATGAACCGACATCTACCCATTGGCTCAGCACGAGGAGTTGTTCAGGTTCGTCGGCACTACGGATGACAGAGGCGTCGACAAAGCCAGCACGTTGGGTGAGGATCTCAATCGCACTCGTGGCTTCTTCTAGCCAAGCCGGGACATCACTGATCGTGAAGGACCAGACGGTTCGGAAAGTGCCGTGGTCGCTCACTTGCTCACGAACTTAGAAAGAGCTGCCACGAGAGCGAGCATCACTGTAAGTGCGCGCAGCAAACGAGCGCGACCTTCAAGGAGCGGCCACGAAAGATAGAGCAGCCAACTAACAAATGCCCAGACCGCAAGCAGTGCGACACCGCCGGTTGCGTTGTCCTTCACAAGGCCGACAAACATCAAAGCGATGATGATGACCGGCATGACTGCACGTGGCAACGAATGGAGCCGAATGAGCACGGGCGCGCTAAATACTTCAACTCGTTTGCGCAAAGTAGGAGCCATGCGACAAGTCAAGCATGACTAGGGAATCAAGGAAACTGCGGGATAGCGTGCACTACGATTGCAGGCATGGCAATTTTGGTCGCACTGTTGACAGTTATGTCGACGGCTCTTGGAGGCACACTTGCCCTCAAGTCACGTGATCGAATGCATCTCTTGCTTGGCCTTTCAGGTGGCTTACTCCTTGGGCTGGCTGCCTTTGATCTGATTCCGGCCGTTTTCACACTCAACACTCAGACCATCGGCAAAATCAACGCGGTCATGGTGTTGCTAGTTGTTGGCTTCTTGGTTTTGCACATTCTTGAGCGACTTTCAGGTGCGCATGAACCTGCCGAGTCTGAGTATCACGATGACCATGAGCACGCCCACAGTTTGAGTGCGGGACTTGTTGGCGCGTCGGCAATGGTCGTGCACGTATTTCTTGATGGTGTGGCTTTGGGCTTGTCATTCCAGGTGTCGAAGGCACTGGGTCTGGCTGTCGCTATTGCAGTTGTTGCGCACGCGTTTACCGACGGCTTGAATACCGTGGCGTTGCTCGTGAACTCGGGTAACTGGAAGCGCCAGTCGATTTACTTGCTACTCGTTGACGGTGGCGCACGACTGAGCGGTGCTCTAGTGGGAACGTATGTCGTGATTAGCGACCAGTTCCTTGGTGCTTACCTTGCAGTATTCGCCGGCATGTTGATCTACCTCGCTACATCACACATTTTGCCTGAGGCACACAGCAAGCATCCTTCACGATGGACGCTTCTGTTCACTGTGCTTGGCGTGGTGTCGATGTTCCTGATTGTGAACTTTGCTGGTTAGTTAGTAGACACTGCCTCGGTTTGGGGGCACATATCTTGCTTGATCTAATTCGTCGGAAGTTCGTTTGGCACTGCCCCACCGTAACGACGATCGCGTGACGCATAAATCTCGCACGCATGCCAGAGGTGACGTCGATCGAAATCTGGCCAGAGCGTTGGCAGGAACACAAACTCGGCATAGGCACTCTGCCAGAGTAAGAAATTGCTGATGCGCTGCTCGCCACTTGAACGCACGAACAAGTCGACGTCCGGCATATCTGGCTCATCCATGAACTTAGCCAGAGTCTTCTCCGTGACCTTGTTGGGATCAAGGCGACCGGCTGCAACTTCACGGGCAATCGCCGAGGTTGCGTCGACAATCTCGGCACGGCCACCGTAATTCACGCACATCGTCAGCGTGAGGCGCTTGTTCTTGGCGGTCAGTTTCTCCGCAGTTTCAAGTTCTTCAATGACGGAACGCCACAACTTGGGGCGTCGACCAGCCCAACGAATGCGCACACCAAGGTCGTGCATCTCATCACGGCGACGGCGAATCACATCACGGTTGAAGCCCATCAGGAAGCGAACTTCATCCGGCGAGCGTCGCCAGTTTTCGGTTGAGAATGCGTAGGCCGAAATGTGGCCGATGCCAAGTTCTAGTGCGCCATGCACACAGTCCAACAGGCTTGCTTCGCCAGCTTCATGTCCTGCTGTGCGAGGCAGTCCACGCTCTTTCGCCCAACGGCCATTGCCATCCATCACCAAAGCAACGTGATGCGGCACAAGTTCGGCCGGAATCTTGGGTGGCTTCACACCAAGCGGGTGCGGGGGCGGGTCAAGCAGCATGTTCCAATACTGTCACGACTACTAGTTTTTGCGGTCAACAAGCGGGAGCGAACGCAGCCCGCGTTCAAGATGCCACTGCACATACGCCGCCACAATGCCAGACACTTCACTCTTGATCCCGGCCGGTGCATCGTCAACTAAACTCCAGTCACCTTGCAAGAGTGCCTGCAGCACTTCCCATGTCTGCTCTTTCGGAGTCACGCTGCCTGGCACACGATGCATTCCGCACAATGCACCACCGGTAGCCACATGAAAGTAAGGCTGTGGACCAAGTTCGCCACAGGAAACACAGGCATCAAGTGTTGGAGAGTAACCAGCGAGTGACATTGCACGCAGTAAATATGCGTCGAGCACTTGTGGTGATGCGTGTTCAGCTGTGACGAGCGTCCTTAGGGCACCTACTAGCAGGAGATACTGCGCTTCAACCGAGACGGACTCTTCGGCAGCCAACCGGTCTGCAGTTTCAAGCATGGTCTGGCCAGCAGTCCAGAGCGTGTAGTCAGCTGCGAGGTCTTGGCCGTAGGAACTGAGTGACTCAGCCTGAGTGATGGTGTGGAGGTTCTTGCCTTCATGAATGAGAAGGTCTACGCGACTAAATGGTTCGAGCCGTGAACCGAACTTGCTTCGTGTGCGGCGGACACCTTTTGCAACAGCGCGGACCTTGCCGCGCTCGCGCGTGAGGAGGGTCACGATGCGGTCCGCTTCGCCTAGTTTGTGTGTGCGCAACACGATGGCTTCGGCGCGATAACTAGGCATGTTCCTATGGTGTCATGCCCTCTAGTCGATTGACATCAGGTAGCGTACGAATATGACCGAACAGAAGCAGGAACAGAAGATTCAGTTCATCGCGCTCGAGCATGCGGCCCTGAATCGCACGCTTCGGACCGTAGTGATTTGGATCATTGGATTCGCGCTCGGGATGTGGATTTTCCAATCAAACCGCAACTTCTTGTTCATGCTGGTCGTGTCGTGGCTATTTGCGATTTCGATGGATCCAGCCATTCGCGGCCTCACTAGTCGGGGCTGGCAGCGCAACCGCGCTACTGCCGTGGTTTTGCTCTGCGTTGCTGTTGTTTCGTTGGGGTTCATCGCTACTTTTGGTGGTGTTCTCTTCACCCAGGCAGCGTCGCTCATTTCCTCATTGCCATCGCTGGTGACAAACATTGTTGAGTGGCTGAACAACACATTTTCTCTCGCGCTTGATCCCACCACAATTACCGCGAAACTGAATGTCTCGTCCTCACAGATTGCCACCCTGGCGGGCAATTTTGCTGGCGGCATTGTCGGGATGCTCAGTTCGATTATTGGCGGCTTGTTTCAAATTTTGACCACTTTGCTCTTCGCTTACTACCTCGCTGCCGAGGGTCCACGTGTTCGCCGGACGATGGGTTCATGGATGAATCCGGCTGCTCAAGAGGTCTTGGTGACTATGTGGGACGTGACGGTGAAAAAGACCGGTGGCTTTGTCGCATCGAAGTTTGCGATGGCAGCACTTTCGACCACTGCGCACGCGATCTTCTTTGCGATTATCGGAGTTCCCTACTGGTTGCCGATGGCTATCATCACCGGCATCACGAGCCAGTTCATTCCAACGGTCGGTACCTACATCGGCATCTTGGTCCCTATGCTTTTCACGCTGTTCAATCAGCCGATCGATGCTCTGTGGATTGCTATCTTTGCCACGATCTACCAGCAGTTTGAGAACTATGTCATCTCGCCGCGCATCAGCGAAATGACCATGGATGTTCATCCCGCGATTGCCTTTGGTTCTGTGATTGTGTTCGCTAATTTGTTTGGCGCTATGGGTGCTGTGATTGCGATTCCGCTTGCCGCTGCTCTGGTGTCGCTAATCGATACCTACGGTCATCGCTATGAACTTATTCCAGCACTACACAGTGTTGAAGAGGCGATTGAGAACGAGATCTAATCCAGTAACTTTGGCTTTAGATGTTTGTAGTTGCAGGCTGATGGACGGCAACTTTATGCGCGAGAGCCGCCCGAGCAAGTTGAAAATCGGCCGTGACGATGCCCGTCTTGTGCGCAATTGCGGTGTGCAGGACGACAGCATCAGGCATCCTAAGCCCTGACGAGACTCGGACCTGTGCAAGCCCGAGAACGTCGTCACCAGCAAGAGGTAAAACCTCGAGGTTTAAGCGACTGACCGCATTCAGGAACTTCTTTGCTACTTTCTGCCGAACTGGATGAACAAGCACCTCAGCGAGCGTCAGTGATGCGATGCATAGCTGAGTGTCTGTCGACTTGAGGAAGAATTCCTTAGCCCACTCGTGATGAGCATCATCCGGTTTTGCCAAGGCGATGAGCACAGTGGCATCGAGGGTTATTCGGGCCACTCTTGTGCTCTCTCCTGCGCCCATTCATTTGGCCAGACGTCTTGGAAATTCTCGGCGAGCTGACTGATCGCAGCTAACCGTTCATCGCGCAAGACTTGCACATCTTGTTCCACTACTTGAGCGCCCTTGTTGATGATGAGACGCAAAAGTTCAGCACGTTCATTTTTGGCGTGCGGCCAGAGCGTTGCTGCTGCGTCGAGTGCAACGCTCAGATCATCGGTCTCAGTGATCATGTGACGGTGTCGAGCGGTCGGCATGGCAAGAGTGTAACACTTACAAGAGCGGTGCAACACTTTGTCGCGCACGTCCAGGGCAGGCGGCTCATGCACCAAGAGTCATACACTCGAGGTGTTTTGAACGTGCGACTCAACAGCGGTTCAGTCGAATGAACCGATACGCTCAACTCAGTAGTCCGCCCAAACAACCAACGCTCAACGGGAGTTAACAATGAAGCAGCGCATCCTCGGCCATGAACTAGCAGTGTCCGAAATTGGTTTGGGTTGCATGGGCATGAGTGAGTTTTACGGGCCGACGGACGATGCAGAATCCATCCGAACGATGCATCGCGCTATCGAGCTTGGGGTGAACTTTTTCGATACGGCTGACATGTACGGACCATTCATCAATGAGGTACTGGTAGGCAAGGCACTCGCGCCACATCGTGATCATGTCGTCATTGCAACAAAGTTCGGCAATGAACGCGGTGTAGATGGAAGCTGGAAGGGCATCAACGGTCGCCCAGAGTATGTGCGCTCTGCATGTGATGCATCGTTGAAACGCCTCGGCGTTGAATACATCGATTTGTACTACCAGCACCGCGTCGATCGCACTGTTCCAGTTGAAGAAACATGGGGTGCGATGAAGGAACTTGTGGACGCCGGCAAAGTCCGTTACCTAGGCATCTCCGAGGCGGCTCCGGAAACCATTCGGAAGGCGCACGCTGTTCATGCCGTCACTGCTGTCCAGACCGAGTGGTCGTTGTGGTCGCGAGACCCTGAAGAAAATAGTGTGCGCGCAGTCACGCTCGAGCTCGGCATCGGTTTTGTCCCCTACTCACCGCTTGGTCGTGGTTTCCTTACCGGCGCTATTCAGAGCCGAGATGATTTAGCGACGACTGATTACCGACTCAATAGTCCACGGTTGCAAGAGGAAAACTTTGACCACAATCTTGAGATTGTGAAGAGCATTGAGGCCATTGCTACTGAGAAGAATGTGACACCTGCTCAAATTGCTTTGGCTTGGGTCCTTGCCCAGGGTGAGGACGTTGTGCCGATTCCTGGAACTAAGCGTGTTGATCGACTTGAAGAGAATGTTCAGGCAGCCGAGATCGCGTTGAGCCAGGATGATTTGGATCGGTTGAGCGAGGCGGCACCAGTTGGTTTTGCTCAGGGCAATCGCTATCCAGACATGTCGACAGTGAACGCTTAGGCATTAGGACGGGCGCTGAATCATGACAACAACCTTCATTGAAAGTGTTGACCTCACAGGGTTTGAGATGTGGGTTGCTGAGACTCAGGTGGGGCATCTGCTCTTCAGTCTTCGAGGTGATGTCATGGACATCACCTCGACAGTGGTTTACCCAGAGTTCGGCGGCAAGGGCTTTGGGGCAAAACTTGTTATGCATGCACTCGATGTTGCCCAGTCCAGAAGTTACTCGGTGATACCTACGTGTCCGTTTGTCGTTAATGTGATTGAACGTAAGCCAGAAACTTATCTGGGTTTAGTGCGGTCCGAAGATCGTTTAAGGTTTGGCTTACCGAGTTCGGTGGATACTGAGAGTGACTAAGCAGCGGCATTTCAGGTTGTCGGTGAATGTTGTCTCAACGAACCCTGTGGCTGCTTGCGCACTGTTATCGGGCATCCACGGACTACATCATTCTTCAATCCTGTCGGTTGAAGGTTCGAATCCTTTCGGGTTTACAAGTGAAGAGGTTTTTCTAAAGATCACCACCTCGTACAGACCCCTTATCGTTTTAGATCAAACCAAGGCCCAGTCACTAACAAAATATTGATCGTTCCCATCTTGTTAGTTTGTTCACTCTCGGGCAATTCTGAACGGTGAAAAAGTTCATTTTGGTAACGGTTAACCTGTCTCAGGGGACTAACTTCGTTAGTTGCACTTGACCCAATGATGCCTTTCGTTAGGTATCCGGTTAGCTCCCTATTGAGATGGATGGACATGCTGCTCAGAGTGTGCTTTTAGAGCCTGAGAAAGTATGCTTTTCTAGGCTGAGAATTGATTCGCCCGAGAGTATGGGGCAGATTATCCCCTCACTTATTTGTTAAAAACTCTCTTGACCAAAGGAAGCGAAGTCCCCCACATGTCTAAAATCACTAATTCACAGGACAAGAAGTACAGTCTGCGATCAAATCTCCGATACCGATTTGATAATTCCCTCTCGAAGGGACCTGGAGTTTTCGTAATCTGGATGGGCCTGGTTGGTTTGTTGCTGTCATTTGTCATGGCAGGTGTTCGCTACTTGACTGAAGGTGCCCCCGAGATTCCAGGTGCAACGGGTTTCCTTGAACGATTTTGGCAAACGTTTGAGATCATCTTCCTTGCAGGTAGCCCTGAAACCACAACTTGGTGGCAGAGATTGCTCGCATTTGTTTTTTGGGGATTGGCCCTTGCGATTACCGGTACCGTCATTGGTTTCATTGCTAAGGTCATCGACGAAACAGTAGAGCGACTCAAGCTCGGCAAAAGTCCAATCAACGAGTCAAAGCACATTCTAATTTTGGGCTGGTCAAGTCGAATTTTTCCAATTATCAGTGAGTTAAGTATTGCAAATGAGAATTTGCCTGGCGCAGTCGTTGCAGTGTTTGCTGATCTTGAACGAACGCAGATGGATGAGCAGATCAATGACCGCGTCACGGACAAAGGAAGCCTAAAAGTCGTTACTCGAACCGGTGATCCAACTAATCCAAATGAACTTGTGCGTGCAAACGTAGAAAATGCACGAGCAATTATTATTTTGAGCGAGGACCTAGCAAGTGAATCCGCGGTCGTAGCCACCGTACTGTCAATTCGATCCTTAATACCAAATTCGAAAGTCCCGATAATAGTTGAAATGACCAATCGCGATCACGCAGAAGCGCTAAGTCATTCAACAGATGGACAAGTCATACCGATTCTGGCTCAAGATGTAATTGCCCAGGTAACTGCGCAAGCAAGTCGTCAACCGGGATTGGTTGCAGTAATTCTGGACTTACTGAATTTTGCTGGAGAGGAACTCTATTTCCAAGAAGTTCCACAACTTGCGGGACATGAATATGGTGAAAGTCTGCTGGGATTTGACACTGCTTCAGTAGTTGGAATCAGAAGAGCTGATGGAACGATTGCACTGAACCCATCGCAGAACACATTGATTGAGTCTGGCGACCAAGTTATCGCGATTGCGGCTGATGACGATCAGATTGTATTTAATGGCCTACAAAATTCACATGCAGAGCAGATTCAAGCCAAGAGCCCTTTGACGGAAAAGAATCTCTCACCGGAGAACGTCTTAATTATCGGCTGGTCTAACATGGGCCGAATCGTGCTTGACCAAATGTCCAAATTCTTGACCCCGGGTTCGACGCTGCGCATTTCGGCAAATCCAGACTTAGTTGATGCAGATGAGTTGAGCGACCTATCGTTCAACGGGATCAAGGCAGAGTTTGCTCCTCAACGAGGTAGCGCTTCTGAACTGCGCAATGTAGCAAGCGGTATGATGTTTGATCGAATCCTGTTGCTCGGCTATCGCGAAAATATATCGGTTGCAGAAGCGGATGCATCCACAATGATCACAGTGCTATTGCTCCGAAAGTTATTTGAAGAGGAAGGCAATGGTGTTGAGTCAACTCGCATCATTGCTGAGATCATTGACTCGCGACGCTCAGAGCTACTAAGTACTGCCTCAGATGACGACCTTGTAGTCAGTGACAACCTCGGCGCATTAATGATTTCGCAAGCCGCTGAAAACCCTCACATCGCACCTTTACTAGCAAATCTCTTTGATGCAGACGGTGTCAGCGTAAATGTAATCCCGATCTCAAACTACCTAGATGCGGGCCAATCTGTTGATTTCCGTCACTTAACAGCTCTAGCCAAATCTCGTGGTGAATCAGCTATTGGATATAGAAAGCATGGTTCGAAAATGATGGACGCAATTAGTCTCAATCCTCTTAAGAGCAAAGTATTCACGATCGAAGATGGAGATGGACTGATCGTTGTCTCTGGTGCTTAGTAAAGCCCGTGCAAAATGGCCTGGACGACCGCAGCAATTATGTAGAGCTGAGCTAAGCAACGACAACGGTCTGTCTGAAACCTGACCTACGAAAACCCCTGGCGGATCGCCAGGGGTTTTCGTATTAATTATTTTCAGTTAGATAGAAGCTGATTAAATCATACCAGCAAGTCGCAAGGTGACAACAAGCATTACAACGCCACCAATTCGGTAAAGCCAAGTGAGTGATTCGCGCTGATACCAACGCACATCGTCGGCCTCAGCCTCGCGACCAAACATGCCAATCACACCCAAAATCGTCGACGGAATCGGCAATAATACAAATGCGACCTTAGCTAGGTCTGGGGTTTCACCAAACACAGAAATTAGAACCGCAAGCGAGCAAGCCGAAATCACCAATGTGAAAGCAAGTCCCGGTAGTCCAGCTGGAAGCAAATGATAAAGCTTTGGATAATTTGGTAGTCGATCTTGTAATAAGCCGAGATAGCTTGGCACAGCAAATATCAAGGTGCCAACATACAAGTGCCATGTGGTTCCAACGAAAGCGCTGGCCACATAACAAAATATTAGCGAACGCAGAGTTATGGCAAGGACCTGCTGCAAATTTGATGAACTTGGCAGTTCAGTTGGGTGTATGAAGTCAAGTCGACCTGGAAAAACATGAGCAACTAATTCTTCAAGCAACACCCTGACCACTAAGGCTCCTGCAGCTGCTATTGCAATTGCATCCGCGTGATCTGCGATTGGAAGCGCTACCCCTGCCAACGATGGCAATGCACTAACCATTCCTTGTACTGCCCATCCACCTATAAATGGTGCAACCGCCAGGTCAATTACTCGCTCCCACCAGTGGTGATGATGTTGGGCAGCAGGGCGACGCAAACTTCTGAATGCGTCCGCAAGTAATGCTGGTCCAAAGCCAATGATGAATAATCCCAACATCATTCGCACATCACCTGCTGTGCTGATGCCGGCCGTGAGGCTAATTCCGATCGTGAAGATAGTGACCGCAATTAGGCCAGCTAGTGCGTCAAAGATTCCTAGCACCGCGATTGCCATCAATACCGTGGCGCTTGGTGGCAGTACTAATCCGCCAGCTTGGATGGTGCCAACTAAGCCAAGTGCAATACCTATTGCTGGTAACAATGCCGCGAGGGTGCCAAACATTGCCCTTAAGTAAGCCGCATCTGTAATAAGTTTTGCCGACAATGGCGAAAATTGCGAAATCTTTATCGCCGCGTTACGGCTTGGTTTATCCAAAGCGGTTGCCGCAGTTAATGACCAGATCTTTAACTTGTCACCCTGGTTCAAAGCTCCGTTACTAAAGTCTTCGATTTCAAAGTCAATGCCTTCAATCGTTGCACCATCTCCAGAGCCACTATCACCACCAGAACTGCTAGAGGATTTTGATCCACGCCCGCCCTTCGATCCACCGCCACTTCTAGCACCTGCAGCAGAGGCTGCTCCGGCTGCAGCTGCAGCAGCACCGGCTGCGAGCGCAATAGCACTCACCGCAGTTTGGGCAACCGCTAGTGGCGCATCCTCTAGCGGATTAATTACTGCTAGCCCGCGCGCATCAAGTACAACTTCTGGCGCAGGGTCGACTGGCGTTTCAGTGGGCGCAGGGTCGATTGGCGTTTCAGTGGGCGCAGGGTCGACTGGCGTTTCAGTGGGCGCAGGGTCGACTGGCGTTTCAGTGGGCGCGGGGTCGACTGGCGTTTCAGTGGGCGCAGGGTCAGGACTTGATTCGTCAGTTGGTGGCGCCGTTGGAGCCGGGGTCGCTGGATCTTCCCACAATGGAATTCCGCTTGGGCCTGACTTGACGGACAAGTCATAGACAACTTCGATTTGTCCCGAATCTGCTAGTGCTCTTGCGCGGGCCTCAACGCTTTCACCTAGGTAAAAGTACACTTTGTAGTCGCCAACTGGAACGATTGTGAAACCAGTTGGTCCCGTACCCAAATTAATTGCGTTTGTATCTAGAGTTACATTTCCAATGTCAATCGTGGTTCCATCTGGAAGTTCAATGGTTCCTCGCAGCACTGTGCCAACCGGTGTGTCAGATGGCGGAACAATCTGCAGATTTATTTCTGAACCTGAGGTGACAGGCGCACTAACAAGCGTAGATGACGGGGAATCAATTGAACTTACGCTTAGATTGCTTAAAACTCTAACTTGCTCAGCTCCACTCGGTGGAACAACAATTCCAGCATTACCTAATTGCTGCTGAACGTTCGTAGGGATTTCGCCGAAGAATGAAGTAGGTGGGATTCTTAATATCTTTCCCGGAATGGAGCCTGAGGTAGTCACAGCGGGCTGTGGCACGGCAAATCTAATCCGCAAACTATCCGGGGAAGATAATGCCGCGTTATCGGCAGTCACTGTCAATGTGTATGCGGTTGCGACTTCTAGCCCTGGGATAACGCAAGTTCGAAGCGGCAAGTTTCCCGAGATGGGAACAGTATTGCAAGTGAGCACATCGCCAACAGCTGGAGTCACTTTTGCCACATAACGCACGATCGGGGATCCACCGTCGTAAGTCGGGGCGGACCATGCGACTGTGACTGAAGTTCCAATTAGTTTCGTTGTGACATTTCTCGGCGCAGTTGGAGCCAAGGCAGGTATTGCTGAAACTGTTGCTGAAGCGGGGCTAATGAATTCCGTGCCATCAGTCGTTATAGTTCGAACCGCATAAGTGTAGGTTGCATCATTCGTCAGACCCGTTAAGTTCACACTGCTAGACGTGCCAAGGCTTATCCATGGTCCACTATCCTGCTGATATTCATATCTAACTAAAGTCCCGCCATTTAGGTTTGCGCCAGAAACCTCGTTGAACGACAAACTTAACTGACCTCCACCCGGAGTTACTGTGAGGCCAGTGGGTGCCGATGGGTTGCCAGCGACGGTTATCTGTGTAGTTGCATCAAAAGTTTCAGCAACTGCCCCGCCTCCTCCCCCGTATTCAACTAAGTATTGGCTTTGATCAATGCCATTACTCGCGTCATTCCACTGACCGTCACTGCCACGAGCAAACTCACCACTCTCTTCAGGGCCTAAAAAGTTGTTTGGCTCGCCGGTATTCCAAAAGTTGTACATTCCAGTTGCGTCACAGATTCCCCTTAACCCTGTTCCACACGAAGTCGTCCAAAAAGTTTGATTAGCCTCCGGGCCATCTGCCCATTTCCAAATTTGATCGGTCGAAATATCGAAACCGTCAGTAGCGCCTATCCATCCTCGAGCTTGAGTCATTGAATACAAAAAGGCCTGTTCTTCGGCAGATGTTATCGTGGCTAGATAACCGACAAGGCCGTTGAACGTTCGAGTTTTTGCTGCAGCGCGGGCGTCAGTCCACGATATTGTGGAGCCCTGAGAGACGACCTCGTAATAATGTCCATTATCTGGATTGTAGGCAGGGCCACCAAGAATCGCACTGAGTCTTACAGTCGCTGGTACACCTGGCGTAGATCCCTTAAAGCTCAAAGTGGCAATTGCAGAGTTGATTGCTGACTGCGACCCCTCAAAACCCAGAGAAGTTGCCCCATCTGTCCAATCAGCCGAAGAATATCCCTCTATTGCCTTGAGCCCAGCCGTTGATACCAACTTCGAGGTGCCGTTTGTTGTAGTGACTACCATTCGAACAATTCCCGAAAAACCTGAAACTGATGGTGTCGTACCTGAATCACTCAATAATCGAAAATCGACGCTATTTGCTAACAAGCTGGATGGCATGCTTCCCGAGGTCGCAGCATTCGCAATGTTTCCTGCGGAAAGAATCGGGATTATCGCAAGAGTCAACACCAGCATGAGGCCCAAAAACTTGTTTCGATTCACCAATGTCCTCTCCTGCACAGTTAGATCACTACCCACATCAGACAGTGCCCCGTAAAACCATGTCAACAAGGTATCAGCGGCACATAATGAGGTCAATAACAACAGTCAGATGGACCTCTTTGAGTGCAACGCCATTTGACTAAGGCTGTGACGAGACTTCATTAACTGTTCATGAGGCTGAAAAGTCTCGCCTTGAAAAGTTGTTCAAGTGAAACTGTCTGCACTCGGTTTTGAATCCTGTCGGTTGAAGGTTCCAGAGTGTCTGTAGCACGTGGTTGTTACTAAAATCGCAAACCGAGCCTTCTCGCCGTCCGGCGAGAAGCTCGGTCCACTTTTGGACCCCACCGGGGCCAACGGCCAATTCTTAGACCAAATGCAACGAGTCGTCAACGTGTGTGGACAACTTGAACGCCGTTGCGGGCAAGAGAATTAGTCTTGCCCGATGCCCTTTCATGCCTACGTGGATGAATCCATCCGCGGGAAGACCTACTATTTGGTGGCCGTGCGAATCCAAAGTGGAGACATCGGCTGGATGCGCTCACATACAGCCAACAAGTTACGATTTCGAGGACAGCCAGTCCACATGCATCAT
>Ga0304729_1000130_pt1 | contig 49557 bp, 43 predicted proteins | sample C_131016_MF_Meta_FD_190475 | JGI IMG/M metagenome (GOLD analysis project Ga0304729, IMG submission 190475) | Freshwater microbial communities from Lake Croche, Canada to study carbon cycling - C_131016_MF_MetaG (v2) (version 2) | ecosystem: Environmental > Aquatic > Freshwater > Lake | place... | reverse complement strand
ATAGCCCGAAGCCGGTCTATCTGCTGGATGCTCTGATCATAGCGCTGGTCCTGACAGTCCTCACCTACTACTTCATCGAGAAGAAGCTCCGGCATAATAAGTCCAGATACACGCTGACGCTGTTAGTGGTAGCATTCCTGCTCACTGGTGTATTCGGTTTTGAATTCTATAAAAAAGTCATTCCCGCCCGCAATCTTACACCGCCGAAGATTTTAAATGCTGTTACAGATCGCGATATGTTGGGAGGCCTTGAGAAGGTTCCGGGAACCTATAGTTTTTTCTTTAACAGGGTTGGTGGAAATGGATGCCAGACTCTCTTTGTGGGTGATAGTAATATGCAACAATATAGTTCGCGAATATCCAAAGTCATGAAGAACAACACTTGTGGAACCAGGGGGGCTATCCTGATTACTGCCAGCGGAGTAATCCCAGTAAGTGGTGTGACAAATGAAAACGGCAGATCATCAGCCGATGTGATGGGTAAGTTTAACGAGTTGATTGCCTCTGACTCGCGGATTGACCGAGTGGTGCTAGCCGCTCGGTGGATTCTTTATTTTAATAAGGCGGAGCGATATGAGATGGATGGTGTTTCCTTGGAAAATCCATTAGCACGAGAGAAACTCATGGATGAACTGGGAAGGAATATTAAGAAACTAGTTGCTAAAAAGAAAAAGGTTACGGTGCTTTTAAATACCCCATCGGGGTATTTATTGGATCCTAGAATGATGTATCCAAGAACATTCTTGGGAACTTACTGCAACATTAAAAATATCATTACCAAGGATTTATTTCTCAGGGAATATGGTAAAACTATACAAGAGGTGGCCAAGATTGCCGCGGATAATGGAGCTGAAGTGATCGACCCAATGGATTACCTATGCTCTAATGGCGTCTGCATTGCTGAAGACGAAAATGGCATATCGATCAGGTTTGATGAGGGGCACCTGCGTCCCGGTTACGTGAGGGATCATGTGACATATCTTGACCGGACAATGGCGCCATAGCCTCGAGCTGGAATCTCTCTCGCATGATCCACCTGAAGTACCGTTCCGATATAGATGGGTTACGTGCTGTGGCGGTGCTTGGGGTGGTGATTTACCATGCCTTTCCATGGGTGATACCCGGGGGATTTATCGGGGTGGATATCTTCTTCGTGATCAGCGGGTACCTAATCAGCGGGATTCTCTACAAGGGGCATAAAGCAAACGGAGAGAAGGGGAACTTCATCCCCCTTAGCTTTAGGGAGTTCTACGCAAGGCGTATCAGGAGACTCTTTCCGGCGCTGATCTCCATGCTGGTGATCACTCTCCTCCTTGGTCACAGGTTTCTTTTGACCAATGAATTTGAAGAGCTTGGACGTCAGGTGGCCGCAGGCAGTATCTTTATTCAGAATTTTCTTTTCTGGCAGGAGAGCGGTTACTTCGACAGGGCAGCCGAGTTGAAACCCCTTCTCCATCTCTGGTCACTTTCGGTGGAGGAGCAGTTCTACATTTTCTTTCCGCTCCTGCTGATCCTACTTTGGCGTAAGCCCAAGATTCTGGTGCCGGCAATGCTTGTTCTACTGATCGCTACCTTCATCCTGAATGTGGTGATGTCGGTTCAGAATAGCGTGAGTGATTTCTTCCTGACCCCGTATCGTGCATGGGAGTTCCTGGGAGGGAGTCTGCTGGCATGGTGGCACTATGACCGTGGTCACGAGGAGGAGGTGCCGCTTTACCGAGAGGCTTTATCAATTGCAGGAATCATACTCTTGGCTTTCGGCATGGCGATGATCCAAAAAGCAGATCCGTATCCGGGATGGAGAGCCCTGATTCCCGTCTGCGGGACTCTCATTCTGATAGAGGGGGGCAGGGGAGCTTGGATTAACAGGAAGATCCTCTCCAATCCCGCTGTGGTCTGGATCGGCCTCATCAGCTATCCGCTCTACCTCTTCCACTGGCCGCTGCTTTCCTTTGTTCGTATCACTCAGGGAGAGGCGCCTGATCTGCGGGTGACTCTGGGAGCCTTGGGGCTTTCGCTCCTGCTGGCCGTTGCGGTTTACTACCTCATCGAGCGGAGGGTGCGCTTCAGCTCCTCCCAGTGGATGGTGCCGGTTTTAATCGGACTGTTTGCCGTGCTGGGTTTGGCGGGGCAGCTCTGCTCCCATGGAATTCTATTGCCACGGGCCTCTTCATTTGGTTTGGACGCGGTCGTGGTAGCCTCAAAGGACAACGATTACTTCAAAGGGTACACCAGGACCATCATTCAGAACTATTACTCCCTCTACAAGGCGGGTGGGAACGGTCCGAAGACCTTATTTATTGGAGATAGTCATATGGAACAGTGTGCACCTCGGATTCTCGAGGTTATGGGCTCTGGACGTGCCGGGAACAGGGGAGCGATTTTTCTCACAAGGGGAGGAACGCCTCCGATTCCTGGTTTACTTAACGGCAATAAAGAGATGGGCGGGCACTTCTTCACTAGGGATATTCTTCAACTGGGACTCTCGCCTGATGTCGATCGTGTGGTCATCGGAGGGAGCTGGTACTACTACTTCAACTGGGGAAGCAATGTCTGTAGCATAAACGGCCATCCGCTAAAGTCCCAGCAGGGGAGGGAGAAAGCCCTTGCAAGCCTTGCAGATATGATACTTTTCATAAGAGGGCAGGGCAAAACGGTTTGTCTGTTACTCTCCTTTCCCACGAGTTTGGAAGTGGATCCCTTGGCTATGGTTCAACGGGGTCTTGCCGGAAACTTCTCTATCAAGCCGTTTCGTTTTTCCAAAAAAGAATTTCTTGAAGCGAAGGGGTTAATGCCCATCAGCCAGCAGGACCTCATGAATCAGTTTGAGGACATGGCGGTTACATCCGGAGCAGAAGTTATCAGACCGATGGATTATCTGGAGAAAAACGGAGAATTTCCCTGGCATGATGGGCTGACTCCCTACTTCCGAGATTCAGCACATTATACCGCTTCATTCATGAGGAAAAACACCAGCTTTTTGGACAAGCTGATTGAAATTAAGGAACCGCAACAAGAAACGCGATGATGACCATCTCTATAGTCACACCAACGTTCAATGCCGGGACGACAATCGCGGAAGCACTTCTGAGCGCGGACTCACCTGATGATGACACGGAGCATCTCCTTGTGGACGCGGCATCCAAAGACAACACCCTTGAAGTCGCGCGCCACTTCAAGGGTGTCAGGATTTTTTCTGAGCCGGACAAAGGCATCTATGACGGAATGAACAAGGGTGCCGAGCTTGCACGGGGGGAATGGCTTCTCTTCCTACAGGGAGATGACTGGTTACCCAACGGGGCTCTTGCCGCCTACCGCCGGGCTATCGCGGAAAACCCTGGCGTAGAAATGATCTGCGGTGATTGCGAGGCCGTTAAAGAATCACACAGTAGCTGGTCGCCGGTATGGGCGGTCACCGATCCCTCATCAAAAAAACTAACGGTCGAGAACATCGCGCTTTGTGAACCGATGATCAATGCGCGCATAATCCGCAGGGATGTTTTTCAGAGGTTCGGTGGATTTTCCCTGATGTATTCCTTGGCTTCCGACAGGGACTTCCTTCTGAGGTGTGCCGAGGCCGGAATTCGACAGGCGGAAATACCATTCATGACTTATCGATACCGCTGGCATGCGGGATCCAGCACCATGACGGAAGGCAATGCTCTGAGTGAAAAACTTCGGGGTGAAAATCTCCAGATCGCGCAACGGTATCAGGAACTAGTATCCGATGATGATAAGGAAACGATTCGGGACTGGCGCGCCAAGCTAGCTGTGGAGCAAGCAATGAATGCCATTGAACGACCAAATATAAAATTATTCATCGAGGCGCTCCAGCATGGTCTGAGCTCTCGTTCATGGTGGGCACTTTCTCTTTTCTCAGAGATTATGGGGGGGCTTCCGGGTTTTTTACGACGTGGGTGCAGAACCAGAACCATGGCAGGATTATCAAAGAGGGAATTCAAAAACCATCCAAGAATATGAGGCAAAGAGACCAATCCGTGTGGGCTAAAGATGGTCGATGGATCATCCTCCTCGGTGTCCTCTTCTACCTCTTCATGGTTGCTTTGTTGACGGGGCCATTTCAAGCCAACAGGACCATGGTTTTACAGAGCATGGGGGTTCCCGCCATGGAACCGCTTTTCGGTGACACGTTGTGCATCGCCCGGTGGTGTGATGCCTATGGCCTAGGGGAGGATCCGCGAGCAGTCGATTTCAAGGATCCCGCCGGAAAAATTATCACAATGAATTATCCCGTCTATTTTCTGGGACTGCACTATCTTGGTCTATCTGCTGGAACGGTCCCGATAGCGGGATGGCTTCTTGGGATTCTTTTCCTTGGATCAACCTTACTTTTGGTGGGGAAATGTTCATGGCCTGAAGGATTGATCTGGTCGGCGTTACTCTGTTCTCCGGTCGTGGTGATGGTTGTGGAACGCGGGAATCTCGATATCATCATCTACGCATTGCTTGTCTTGGCGCTGCTCGCTCGTCATCGCCCGACTCTTTCAGGTTTTTCCATCTTGATAGCAACTGTGCTGAAATTCTACCCTTTACCCGGTTTTATTTCCTTGCTGACTAGGTCCAAAACGCAGGGGCCTCTATTTTTGGTTTTTTTCTTTGGGGGTGTTCTCTCCATTGTTGTCGGCATTGCTACCATTGGGCATGCCTCATCAACGCTGGGTCTTTCCTCCTGTTGTTTTGGATCTAAACTCATTCCACTGATTCTATCCGATAGGGGGATTCGGATTCCTTCTTCTCTTCCTAGCGTTTTACAGATTTGTGCTGCTGTGGCATGTGCAGTGTTTGTAGGGATTGGATACCTAATCCGTCCGGGCGGAGCAGTAGCGCTGGGATGCGAACGATCATTAACTGCCTTTTGGATCGGAGTTCCGGTCTATCTCCTTGTTTTTCTATCCGGGGATCAGGCGGATTATAAAATGGTAATGCTTCTTTTTGCCCTTCCGCTTGTTTTTTCATGGAGGAAAACCGATGCCAAGGATAAGTGGATCACTGGGATATGGCTTACGGTATTTTTCCTTTATGCTTATTGGCTTTTCTTTTCGGATGAGGGATCCCTGAGGAATCAATTGCTCCGTCAAGTTGTTGCATGGGCTCTTTTTCTAACGACAAGTCTTATTGTCGGAATACTGATCCACTCACCGACGACATTGTTCAGGAAGTTGAGAATAACGGCTTCATGAACGCCACGGTCCTTGTTGCAGCGAAAGCCGGGCGTCTCGGAAATCGACTTTTCCTGAGTGCCTACTTCATGGCTAATGCATTGGCTTGCGGATACCGCCTGATGAATCCTGCGCTGGGAGAATATGCTCCCTTTTTCGAGGGGAGCGTGCGGGATCCGCTTTGCAGGTTTCCGAAATCGAGGGGAGGTTTGGATGTCGAAGTGGCTACCCAGTGTCGTGATGTTTTCCTTGCCCTTTCAGGTTCTGCTTTGTGGATGATGCCCAATGCGCGCACTCTTGATATCCGGGCCTCCATTGATGCCGTCGATGGTGTCTATGATCTGAATGCTCCAGAGTTCGCAACCTTGCTGAAAGAACATCGCCTCCTCTCCGTCAAGGGATGGAAGTTCCGCGATGATACGAACATCGTTCGCCATCACGCTGCGATAGCACGATACTTTCGACCCGTTGCCCAGATCCGTGAGAGCGCGGAAGCTGCCTTAAGCAAGGCCCGTTCAAGGGGAGACGAGGTGGTCGGCGTCCATATTAGGCAGGGTGATTACAGGGAATGGAAGAATGGGGTTCATTATTTCGAGACGGAGCAGTATGCGCATTGGATGAGGGAGGCTGCGGCCCTGGATGCCTCAAAGAAACTAGTCTTCCTCGTGTGTGCCAGCGATCAGGTGGATGGCTCACGCTTCCGGGGGCTAGACGTGGTGATGGGACCTGGATCCGCGATCGGAGATCTGCATGCGCTTTCGCTCTGCCACCGGATTATGGGCCCCCCCAGCACATTCTCGACATGGGCTTCCTATATTGGCCGCGTTCCCCTCTGCATGCTGCAGCATCATGCGCAGCAGCTCTCGATCGATAGTTTTGTGATGCATGATCGTGTTTAGTTGATTGAGGCTGGTTTTTTTGAAGTTGATTATTGAACCTTTGCCTCATTCATGGTCATCAGCGTTATCATCCCCACTTACAACCGTGCCCACTGCATAGGTCGTGCGCTGACAAGCGTGAAGCAGCAGGGAATTGAAGGCCTGGAAGTCATCATCGGCGACGATGCTTCCACCGATGATACGCTGGCTATCGTGAAGGCGCTGATGCCCTCCGTGCGGGTCATTAAACTAGGATTTAACCAAGGCGCTGCCGCCGCTAGAAATGCGGCACTCAAGCTGGCCAAGGGTTATCTGATTGCTTTTCTCGATTCCGATGACGAATGGCTTCCGGGCAAGCTGGAGAAACAGATCGGTTTTCTAAAGAAGCATCCTGAAATTGCTCTTTGCGGATCAGGCCATTTTCTTGTCTCTAAAGATGGATCAAGAGTTGAGTTTCTGGGAAAAAATCCCCCCGACTGGAGCAGGTCGCTGCATGGTGCACAAAGCTTTCACGGAGCAAGCACGCCGTTGATGAGGCGGGAGGTATTGGAAAAAGTGGGCTTTCTGGATGAGAAGTTACGGGTTCTGGAGGATTGGGATTGGATGCTGAGGATTTCCAGGGAATTCAGGATTCATGTCCTGCCGGAGATGCTGACGATCATACACGAGAACAATCCCTCCAATCCCGATCACACCCTGAGCTCCACGGAGTATTTCCTGAAGAAGCATCGTGAGGAGTTTCTGCATTATGGTGAGGCCCATGCACGGCGAGTGATCTCCCAGCACTACGAGAACGCGGCACGGAATCTCTATCGGCATAATCGTGCAGGGGAGGGAAGCCGGATGCTTTGGAAGTCTGTTGCAAATGCCCCTCTGCGTAACCCTGCGTGCTTGGCGGCTTTTCCCTTGGCGGGAATCGATTCCATTCTTGGAAGCAAGCTTCTGCCCAAAGTTCTTGCGCGGCGCAATCGTTTGCCACTCAGTCGATAATGAAGTTTTTCTTTCTCTCAAGTAATGCTCATTACGCCTTGGATCCCGAGGCAACCCGTGTGTCTGGAGGTGCCGAGTTGCAGGTTGCATTGCTGTCCAAAGAACTCGCTGCGTTGGGTCATAAGGTGGTGATTGCCGGTGGCGATACCGGGCAGCAGGACGAGAGGGTTTTTGATGGAGTGATGACAAGAAATGCCGGAAGGTTTCACACGGGAGAATGGCTGGATACCGTCAAAGCATTTCCAAAAGTGACAGCCCTTTTAGTGGAATATCGTCCTGATCATGTCGCTGTCCTAGGGTGGACGGCATGGCTTTACATTCTGGCGCTTCTCAGGCCTCTCTTCGGGTACAAGCTGGTTTTTATCTGCGGGCTCGACACCGAAATCGATGGTAGCTTCGGGCGTAGTCACGGTTGGAAGGGGCGATTGTTCGAGCGTGGCGTTGCCAAGTCGGACTTCCGTTTCGCCATGTCGGAATATCAGAGGGAACTCTTCGGCAGACTCAACCTTTCCTGCGGCCTTTATCGGAATCTCATTTTGCCAAGAGTGAAGTCGCGTGCCGAGCGAAAGGAAATCGATCTTCTCTGGGTGGGGCGCTGTCAGAGAATCAAACGCCCCCTTCTTTTTCTCGATCTGGTTGAGCAGTTGCCCGAGGTCCGTTGCGAGATGATCTGTCCAAGTGAAGACCGGGTGCTGTGGGAAGAAGTGGCAACCAGAGCGGCAACGCTCACCAATCTCACCATCCACGAGAGGGTGCCGTATCATGAAATCCAAAAGCATTACGACCGCGCTTGGTTTCTTGTCAGCACCTCCGAAGCAGAGGGATTCCCGAATGTCATGATCCAAGCCGCGCAAGGTGGCGCAGGAATTCTTTCGCTGGATCTTGATCCCGACGGATTGATCGGGACCTTCAAAGCGGGTTTTTGTGCCAATGGTGATTTTGATCTTCTCGTGGAGAATACCCGCCGGTTGTTGAAAAATCCCCAGGAGGCCTCGCGGATGGGTTGCGGTGCGGGTGAGATGCTTCGTGAATGGCTCGATAACGGGAAAAACACGCAGGCTTTTCTGGAGGGTCTCAAGTAATGTCGAAGGCCAAGAAAGTCCTCCATGTGATCGATAGCCTCGACTTGGGTGGGGCGCAGACATTCCTGCTGGATCTGGTCAGGCACCATGACCGCTCGCGATATCTTCCTGAGGTCGCGGCGATGCATGGACGGGGTGTGTATGCGGATGCTTTCGAAAAAGAGGGAATCACGATCCACTCACTCTCGCCCGGGAAATTCCCCCCGATGTACCTGCCAAACTTCTGGAAACTCCTGAGAAGAGGGAACTATGACATCCTGCACTTTCATCTCTTTGGGGCCAACCTCTGCGCCAAGCCTCTCGCCATCATGGCCGGACATCCGGCAATCGTTGTTCATGATCAGTGCAACGATGCCTCCCGTGAGAATAATTCACTCCTTCTTGCCGCGGATGCCTTCTGGAACAGGCGGTCGGATCGGGTGATTGCGGTTTCGGAGAGCACGCGTCGTTATCTTCTGGATCGCGAGGATCTTGAGGATTCGAAGGTCATCATGGTTTCCAACGGAATCGATACGGAGATGTTCCGACCTGCGACATTGGAGCAAAAGAAATCCGCGCGGCTTGCCCTGTGCCTGCCTCCTGAGAGCTTTGTGATCGGAGGTGTGGGGCGCCTTGTGAATCAGAAAAATTTCTCCCTCTTCCTAAGAGTGGCGGCGGATGTCGCGAGAGACCATCCGGCGACAGTCTTTCTGATCGCAGGCACAGGGCCCCTGGAGTCTCAGCTTCATGCGGAAGCCGAGAAGTTGGGCATTGCTGAGCGGGTGAGATTTCTCGGTCATGTCTCTGATCGCGTTGCTCTCTATTATGCGATCGATGCCCTGCTTCTGACCTCCGATTTCGAGGGAACCCCGATGACGCTTCTCGAGGCCATGGCCAGCGGCGTTCCCGTGGTGGCCTCTGGTGTGGATGGGATCGCGGAGGTTTGCACTCATGGCAAGAATGCCTTGCTAGCCCCGCTTGGGGATCCCAAACGATTTCAGGATTCTTTATGCCGGCTGATTGATAGTGACAACCTGTGTGAAACTTTAGGTGTCGGAGGGCGCCGAATAGTTGTGGAGCGATACGACATTAGGGGGATTGCACGACAGATCGAGGGGATCTACGGGGAAATCTTGGGAGATTTTTAATCCAGACTTGGCAGTAGCTGGCTTTCCAAGCATAGAGAAGTAACTTGAAACTTCGAGTCGGCATCTCAATTCTTTCGTTGGCGATGGTGCTGTTGCTCGCTGCCTGCAGCTCTCTCAAGTATAATTCCACGACCGGTCCTAAAATGGTGGTTTCTGCGGACCACACGCCATTCTATCACAATGGTCCCCTACAGGTTAAGGGCCCGGATCTTTTCTTCTCAAAGGGGGATAAGGTGGATGTGCTACTTAAGGAAATAGGCTACAGCTTCGTCAGGACTCACGATGGTCAGAACGGCTATGTGGCCAACGAAGCCCTGACATCGGCAATACCTGTCCAATCAGCCCTCCCTTCCCAATCCACGAAAGCCCCGCAGGCCAATCCCTCTCCGGCTCCGAAGCCCACTACTACGCCGTCTGCCATTAAGACTTCTCCAGCAACCACGAACGCTCCGGCTATTCCTGGTTTCCGTTACTGAGCTGGTGTCCTGGACGAGCTTCTGACCAGAATAAAGAGAGTCTCATTCCTACCTTTCCGGGGAGCCGGTGAGCAGCTCATCGAGCTCGGTCATTGCTTTCCAGCGGGCCTTGAACTCCCGGTCGTAGCGCTGGTCCTGCCACTCGCTCATCTGTTGGCGGTGGGCAATGACCTTTTCCGCAGTGGGCAGGAAGATCGCATAGCTTTCCCGAAGGAAACGAAGGGCCGCCGGATCCCTGTCCCAGAGCGTCGCATAGGACTGCATGAAATCCTGGGCATATCCTGGTTCCGAGCGGTCATTGGGATGCCAGATCTCCGAAAAAGGAGTGGGTAGGTCCAGAAGCAGGGGGGCGATGTAGAGATTCTTGAGCATGGCTTCCTTGTAGGCTTCCGCCGCCCCGGTCTCATCTCCTGAGCGCCAGAGGCTGAGGCCTTTTCCGAAGAGGAGGGCCGGTTCACAGTAATCATCGGGATAGTTCTTCTCGTAATCCTCCAGTGATTTGAGGGCCTTGCTTTCACTCTCACCCAGAAGATAAACCAACGGAATTAGGAAGCGGACTCCCTGATTGTCCGAGGGATTGAGAGTCAGTAGGTGTTCCAGATCTTTGGCGGTCTCCGCAAAGTGGCCTTGGTGCCATTCGGTCATGGCTCGTCCATAGAGAGCCCTCATGAAGGGGCGTGTTTCCAGATCGTTCCACCACTCGGGAGATTCCCCCTTCCAGCGGCGTTTCTCACGGTCAATGAGCTCCTGATACCCGCGGCGGCATTCTGTCCAACGGGCCGCTTGGTAATCAGTATCGGCAAGCTCGATTCGTGCCAGGAGGCAGTCGGCATCCTGTTCCAGAGCTTTCTTCAAGTGGGCGCTCTTTTTTCCGGGTGAGCGCAGTCGGCGAGAGGCGACCACTAGGCCGCGTGCGATAGCGCTCGGGGAATGGAATTCCTCACCCCGGAGGCGCTGGGTAATCCTACGGACGAAATGAAGGAGATCCCCCGGCTTCGCGGTGGGGAAGGCTCCGAAGGCAATCTCGATCCGGCAATCCAGTGCAAAGGCTTGCCAGACCTCGGTATCCCAGTCGTCGCTCTCCGCGATGGTGAGACGATCAGGGGTGCCGTGTTCATCGAAGAGACGACCAAGGAGTTGCTCAGCCCTTACCTGGTCCAGCTCATCAAGGATTTCGGGAGGGCAGAGCGGTTTGCCGGCTGATGTGGTCACCAGCAGGCATGTAGGAAGATAATATTCCTGATCGGCTTCTTGGCGGTCTGCCATGGAAGCCATGGAAGCAATGGGCGCATTGGACAGAAGGGCCGGCTTGGGCTTGGGAACCGGCTCTTCCAGATCCAGCCAGAGAAGCCGCCAACTATTGCGCGCTGTATCGAGTGGTTGGATCATGGAATCTCCACGGTGAGGGTCTGCTTGCGGGAGAACCTGTCGATGTAGTGTAGCTTGCCATGCTCCACAGCGTATTCATGAACCAGTTTCGTAACCTTCACGTCGAAGCAGCAGTACTCCGCGACTTCCATGATTTTCCCCTCTCTCCACCAGCGGATGGCATCCAGTCCCTCTGCGGTCTTGCCGACTCCGAGCGTCGCCGTGGCGATGGAGTCCAGGGGCAAGCGGTGCCCTGCGGCTTTCTCCACAACCTCTAGTATGTCCAGGGTGGGAAGATGATGAGGAAGATCCAGAATGGTGTAACCCATCAGGACCTCATAGTCGAAGCGTCTGTTGTTATAGCCGATGACCAGATCGGCACGACTCAGGAGTTCAATGAGATCCCCGACACGCTTCTCGGTGAAAATCTCGTAACTCTCCGTCGCTGTGCTGTAAGTGACCCCGATGGAGACACCCATATCGGCTTTCTTGTCCCATCCTCCCACATCATTGGCAGTGCGTTGGGTTTCCAGATCGAAATAGACGATGTTCTTGTAATTCTTGGAAGTAGACACGGGGATGAAATAGTAGCAGATGATAGTGATTGTTAAAGTGATTACGGATTTGAACTGGTAGATGTCTTAAAAGAGACTCCGGTTCCTCATATGCTTTTCATGTTCCGATTTTTCTGGGGATTTCATCGATTTTCCTTTTCAGATAGGGCTATTTTCGATACTAACTTTCCGTTTTATGGCTAAAGAAGAAGCAATCACTACCGAAGGCGTTGTCGTCGAGGTTCTCCCCGGCACCATGTTTCGTGTAAAGCTCGGAAACGGCCACGTGTTACTGGCTCATATTTCCGGGAAAATGCGCAAACATTTCATCCGAATTGTCCCCGGTGACAAGGTAACTGTCGAAATGTCTCCTTATGACCTGACCAAGGCCCGCATTACCTTCCGTACCGCATAAATAACCAACTAAGAACAACCCAGTGCCTGAAACCTAAATCCCATAACCAATACCCACTATGTCCATCCCTGACTCCCTTACCCTGAAGAAAGCAATGAAGATCGCCTCGAAGATCGAGCGTCTTCAGCAGAAGCTACACGAACTCCTCGGCGACACCCTGGAACTTCCTCCTGCCACCGTGATTATGAAGAATCAGCTTCTGGAAGCCGCCCAGACCCCTCGTCGTCGTGGTCGTCCTCCCGGCTCCGGACGCAAGCTCTCCGCCGATGGCATGCCCAGCACGTCGAAGCTGGCCGGCCGCCCTCGCCCTACTTCCCCATCGGGTCCTCTGGCTCCTGCCGTGGTAAGGGTCCTTCATCGCTACAACCGTCCCATGAAGGTGACTGAGATACTTATCGGTCTTGAGCAGGACAACTACATCTGGACTGCCAAGAACCCCAAGCAGACTCTCTATGTCCGTATCGGCAAGCTTGCCGGAGTGCACAAGACAGGCGAAGGACTCTATGTCGCCGATGGGGTCGTCCCCACCGGGATTGTTCCCGAGGTGGTCTCCACTCCTTACGGTGATCACGCGGCATCGGCTCCTGCCTCGTATTAATCATTCCGTCACGGTCAACTCATGACCGGACGGATTTCCGCTCCTAACCTCGCCTCCCTCTTTGCGGAGGCGGGGAACCGGTGGGGCCAGTGCCCCGCTTTCTCCACCCGTCGGCCCGACGGGACCTTTCACTCCGTCAGTTTCGGATCATGGATTGACCGCTCGCTTGCCCTTACGACGGCATTGATCGAGCTCGGGATCGAGGCCCGAGATCATGTCGCGATCCTCTCTGATAATTGCTTCGAGTGGATTCTGGTCGATGCCGCCGTTCAGTTCTGCGGTGCCGCCGATGTGCCGCGTGCCGCTGATGTGACGGAGAACGAGATCGCCTATATCCTGGATCATGCCGACGTTGAGGTGGCCTTTGTTCAGAATGCCGTTGTACTTGCCAGGTTGGAGTCTGTGCGCCGGCAACTTCCTAAGCTACGCCATCTCATCCTGATGAGTCATGGAGAGGAGGAGGTGGGGCTGGGGGAGGGGCATCTTCCGAAGAACGTCCACTCTCTTCGTGATCTCGAGATCCGGGGGGAGAAGTTGCGTCTCCAGGGCGATCGCCGCGCTGAGGAGCGGATCGCAGGCATTATTCCCGAGGATCTCTTCACTCTCATCTACACCTCCGGGACTACCGGCACGCCCAAGGGTGTACAGCTCACCCATGCCGCGATGGTCTCACAGATTCAGAATCTCCCTTTCGTGCTGACACCTAAGGACCGGGCCCTCTCGATCCTGCCCATCTGGCACAGCTACGAGCGTGTCTTCGAGGTGATCTCCATAGCATGTGGCGTCCACACCTACTACACGACGCTTCGACATCTTGGAGAGGATTTGCAGTCTGTGAAGCCGACAATCATGGTCTCCGCTCCGCGTCTCTGGGAGGGCCTCTATCAGCGGATTGTGTCCAAGGTTCAGAAGGCGCCACTTCTCCGTAGGATCCTGTTCCGAGCGGCCCGCGTAACGGCCCACGAAGTGCACACTGCCGATTCCTTCTTCTCCGGCAGGCAGATCGATCTCCATGGGCGTGATTTGTCGGTCTCGTCACTCCTTGCGATTCGTCATGCCATAGGCTGGGCGCTCTGTATCATCCCGTCGTTACTGCTGGATCGGTTGGTTCTCTCCAAGCTACGTGCCGTGGTCGGGGGTGAGTTCCGGGGGACGATCTCCGGTGGTGGAGCCCTCCCTCCCCATGTTGATACCTTTTTCAATGACATCGGCATCCCTGTGCTTGAGGGCTATGGGCTCACGGAGAGCTGCCCGGTGCTAGCCGTTCGCACCTGGGAAAAACTCGTGATCGGCACGGTGGGACCCGTCTTTCCGGGCACGGAGATCCGGATCGTCGATCTCGTAACGGGTGCGATTCTTTATCCCGATCCGACACGCAGGGATCTCGGTCGTGGAGAGCGTGGCGAGATCCATGCCAAGGGCCCTCAGATCATGAAGGGATACTACAAGGATCCCGAGGTAACTTCTCGCGTACTGCAGGACGGGTGGCTTGCCACAGGGGATATCGGACTTGTCACCTTCAACGAATGCCTGAAGATCGTCGGTCGATGCAAGGAGACCATTGTTCTGCTAGGCGGCGAGAATGTGGAACCTCTCCCGATCGAGTCCAAGCTGCTCGAGTCCCACCTGATCGACCAGTGCATGGTCGTGGGTCAGGACCAGAAGCATCTCGGACTGCTGGTCGTCCCCTCGCTTGCCGGATTTGCCGGAGCGGGCATTTCTACCGATGATGTTGCAGCGCTTAAAGCACGTCCCGAGGCCGGCGAGATGCTCCGCCTCGAGATCAGGCGTCTTGTCGGAGAGGCTACGGGATTCAAGACCTTCGAGCGCATCGCCGCGTTTGAGCTGATCGAGAAGCCGTTTCAGGTGGGGGACGAGCTCACGATGACCTTCAAGCTACGCCGTCACGTTATCACCGAGAAATACGGCAAGGTGATCCAAGAGCTCTTTGGGGGTGGGTTATGATAATCTTAATATCGGCGTCCACTGATTTCAGTTTGCCAATCAGGGATCTTGAGATTGAAATTCCTTGGATATGATTATTTGGTTCACGGGACTCTCTGGCGCAGGTAAATCCACATTGGCTGAGGCCTTGGTGGGACGCTTGCTTTCCCGGGGTATGCAACCTCTGCTTATCGACGGCGACGCACTTCGTGAAGAGCTCTGCAAGGACCTGGATTTTTCCCAAGAATCCCGCAGTGAAAACATCCGCCGAGCTGGTGCCATCGCCCTCATTGCGGAACGATCCGGGATTACAAGCATCTGTGCCCTCATTTCACCACTGCACAGCGAACGCGATCTTATCCGTACCATGGCTGAATCGAAAGGGATCCGCTTTGTGGAGGTGTACGTGAGCACGCCTCTTTCAGTCTGCGAGGATCGCGATACGAAGGGTCTATACAAGAAGGCCCGGGCAGGAATGATTCCGCAATTTACCGGGATTGATTCCCCCTACGAACCACCACTTCGCCCGGAAGTCGAGCTTGCGACAGAACGTTTTTCAGTTGAGGAATGCCTAGCCCTTATTGAGAAAAGCATAGCCTCCTGAAGAACTATTGAATTTCGGGGACGAGTTCACGATGGCCTTATAGCCCCGCCGTCACGTGATCACCGAGAAATATGGCAAGGAAATCGGTGCCATGTTTAACGCCTAGTCGCTTGTCAGCGACCTTGTGCCAATCCATAATCCGAGAAGTTATGCAGATCTATATCGACGGTGCTTTCTACCCTGAATCCGAGGCCAAGATCTCGGTCTTCGATCATGGCCTTCTCTATGGGGACGGTGTGTTCGAGGGAATCCGATTCTACAACGGCAAGGTCTTTCGTCTTGAGGAGCACATTGAACGACTCTACAAGTCGGCCGCCGCAATCTGGATGGTGATCCCGCTGGACCGTGCCGCGATGACCGAGGCGCTACTAGAGACGATTCGCCGCAATGAGCTACAGGATGGCTACATCCGCCTTGTGGTGACTCGAGGCAAAGGAAACCTAGGCCTGAGCCCTGAGCATTGCCCGAAGCCGACCGTCATTATCATCGTTGCCAAGATCACCCTCTACCCCGCTGAGAGCTACGAGAAGGGACTGAAGGTCGTGACCTGCTCTACCCGTCGCATCGCCCATGGGGCGCTGAGCCCGATGGTGAAGTCGCTTAACTACCTCAACAACATTATGGCCAAGATCGAGGCAACCCATGCCGGAGCAGGCGAGGGACTGATGCTCAATGAGCAGGGCCTCGTAGCCGAGTGCACCGGGGACAATATCTTTCTGGTCTCCGATGGATTGATCACCACGCCGCCGATCTCTTCTGGGGCGCTCGCCGGAGTGACCCGTGGGGTAGCCATCCAGATCGCCGATGAGCTGGGACTGGAAGTCTCGGAGCCTCAGATGACCCGCTATGACATCTACACGGCCGACGAGTGCTTCCTGACTGGTACTGCTGCTGAGATCATTCCCGCCGTGGAGCTCGACAAGCGTCCGATCGGAGACGGCAAGCCGGGTCCGGTCACCCAGCGCCTGATTGCCCGATTCCACGAGTTGACACAGACCGAAGGCACGCCGATCTATTGATATCAGCCATTTTTCACCCACACCTATGTTCTGCGATGTCTGCAAATCCAAGGAGGCCACGGTTTTCCTTACCCAGATCGTGGAGGGGAAGATGCAGAAGGTGAATCTCTGCGAGGGATGCTCCAAGGAGAAGGGGGTCAACGATCCGACCGGATTTGCCTTGGCGGATCTCCTGCTAGGTCTGGGGGCTGCTCAGGAAATCGACAAGAACCCAGCGGGCAATCGCTGTCCTGTCTGCGGATTCTCGCAAGCTGATTTCAAGAAGACGGGACGTCTCGGGTGCAGTGCCTGTTATGACGCCTTTGCCGAGGGCCTTTCCGGAATGCTCAAGAACATGCACCGTGGCAGCGTCCACACCGGCAAAGTGCCTGCCAAGCTCCGTGTTGGGCGTCTCCGCAACAAGGAGCTGTCCGAGTTACAGGCAAGTCTGCAGAAGGCGGTCCAGGAGGAGCAGTTTGAAGAGGCGGCAACCCTGCGAGACAGGATCCTCAAGCTGGAGGAGGAGTCTCATGCCGAGATGACTCCTACCCAAGAGGCCTCCGAAGTGAATCGTATTGCCGCGGCTGCGCAATCTTCCGCCCCTTCCGTGGCCGCCGAGGCCTCCCAGACACTGGGCGTTCCGAAACCCCGAAAGAATTCGTGAAACTCTCCCGGATTATTGCCAACACGGGCGAGTGGCTCAGCGGGGCCGGTCCCCATGATCAGATCGTGGTGAGTAGCCGCGTCAGGCTGGCTCGCAATCTGAAAGGAAGGCCATTCCCGGGATGGGCTAAAAAGGCGGAACGCGTGGCGGTCCTCGAAGAGATCCGGACTTCCGTGGAGCAGCTCCCCGAGATGGAGGAATCCTTCTCCGAGAAGCTGGATGATCTCTCGGCACTCGAAAAGCAGGTGCTTGTGGAACGCCATCTTATCAGCCGTGAGCATGCGGCCAAGGGAGCCGGTAGTGCCGTCGTGATGAACACAGCCCAGACTCTCAGCTTCATGATCAATGAGGAGGACCATCTCCGGATGCAGGCGATCCGGGCAGGGCTCCAGTTGGATCAGGTTTTTGCCATGATCAACCAAGCGGATTCCGAGCTCGAGGACTCGCTGGACTTTGCCTTTCACAATGACCTCGGCTACCTGACGGCCTGCCCGACGAATGTCGGTACGGGCATGAGGGCCAGCGCAATGATGCATTTGCCTGGCCTCGTCATGTCCGAGCAGGTGAACAAGATCATCAACTCGGTCAACAAGATCGGTCTTGCCGTGCGCGGCCTGCACGGGGAGGGGACCGAGGCGATGGGGAACCTCTTCCAGGTATCCAACCAGACGACTCTCGGAGAGACCGAGGAAGAGATCATCGGGCGCTTGAACAAGGTCATTTTCCAGATCCTGGAGCATGAGCAGAATGCACGGCAGATTCTGTTACAGCAGCGCGCCGAAACTCTCCTGGACCAGATTGGCAGGGCCTATGGCATCCTCTGCCACGCCCATTCGATCACGTCGAAGGAGGCCTTGAATCTCCTCTCCTTCATCAAGATGGGTGTCGATCTGGGCCTCTTCCCCTCAAACACCCGTCTCCACGTGGATGAACTTTTCATCGAGACCCAGCCGGCCCACCTCCAGAAGGGGCTGCAAGTCACGAAATTGGGGGCCGAAGAACGCGATTCCTTGCGCGCGGCACTTATTCGAGCGAAGTTAAAGCTGATGCCGGAACCTGAAATCGGGAAAATCCCGACCAATGGCTCCTCCACTACGAGCACAAGCAGCACACCCGAAATAAGCGAGGGATCATGATGAACAATTTCACGCCGCGCGCCCAGCAGGTTCTTGCGCTTTCACGCAAGGAAGCTGATCGCTTTAACCACAACTATGTCGGGACCGAGCATCTGCTGCTGGGCCTTATCAAGCTTGGTCAGGGAGTGGCCGTGAATGTGCTCCAGAAGATGGGCCTGGATTTGGAGACTGTCCGCCAGGAGGTTGAGAAGCAGGTCGGTTCCGGTCAGGAAAACAAGATGGCTGGGAATATTCCCTACACGCCCCGCGTGAAGAAGGTGCTGGCGCTGGCTGGCAAAGAGGCCAAGGCCTTGCAGCATTCCTATGTCGGAACCGAGCATATCCTGCTCGGTCTGCTCCGCGAGGGTGAGGGGGTTGCCGCTCAAGTCCTCAAGAATCTGGAAGTCGATCTCGACCGCACCCGCAACGAAGTGCTCAAGGAGCTTGATCCCAATTTCAACCCCGAGGAGGGTCAGGAGCACGAGGGTTCGGGCGACGAAGAGGAAATGGCCTCCGCCTCCGGAAGTTCTTCACGGAAAGAGGGAAAGACCCCGGCACTGAAGGCCTTTGGACGCGATTTGACCGAGATGGCTTCCAAGGGTGAGCTTGATCCCGTGATCGGACGCGCCGAGGAGATCGAGCGCGTGATTCAGATTCTTTGCCGTCGCAGCAAGAACAACCCTGTGTTGATCGGCGAAGCCGGTGTTGGCAAGACGGCCATCGCCGAGGGGCTAGCCCAAGAGATTGTCGCCGGCAACGTGCCTGAACTTCTGGTCGGCAAGCGTGTCATCACGCTCGATCTCGCACTCATGGTGGCCGGCACGAAATACCGAGGGCAGTTCGAAGAACGCATCAAGGCGGTGATGGACGAAATCCGCAAGAACAAGAATGTCATCCTCTTCATCGACGAGATGCACACGATTGTTGGGGCTGGCTCCGCCGAAGGTGCCATGGATGCCTCCAATATCATCAAGCCGGCGCTCAGTCGCGGCGAGCTCCAGTGCATCGGGGCGACCACGCTGAACGAGTACCGCAAGTACATTGAGAAGGACTCGGCGCTTGAGCGTCGTTTCCAGTCCGTAAAGGTCGAGGCTCCTTCCGTCACCGACACCGTCCTGATTCTCAAGGGCCTTCGTCCCAAGTACGAGGCGCACCACAAGGCCGTCATCACCGACGCCGCGCTGGAGGCTGCCGCCAAACTCTCCGACCGCTACCTCACCGGGCGCTTCCTGCCCGACAAGGCGATCGATCTCATGGATGAGGCTGGTTCGCGTGCGCGTATCGGTGCGATGACCCGTCCTCCCTCCACCAAGGATCTCGAGACCGACATCGATCGGATCCGCGGTGAAAAAGAGGCCTCCATCAAGGCCCAAGATTTCGAGAAGGCGGCTTCCCTTCGCGATACCGAGAAAAAAGCCAAGGAGGATCTGGAGACGGCGCTCGCTGTCTGGAGGAAAGAGCGCGATGAGCGCGAGGTCGTCGTCGGCGAAGAGGAGATCATGCATGTCCTCTCCAAGTGGACCGGTGTGCCGCTCAACCGCATGGAGCAGAAAGAGACCGCAAAGCTCCTGGCCATGGAGGAGGAGCTCAAGCAGCGCGTTATCGGTCAGGATGAGGCGGTCACCGCGATCAGCAAGGCACTCCGCCGTTCCCGTGCCGACCTCAAGGATCCACGCCGCCCAATCGGTTCCTTCATCTTCCTCGGCCCTACCGGTGTCGGCAAAACTTTCCTGGCCCGCTCGCTGGCGGAATTCATGTTCGGCGACCCCGACGCACTCATCCAGATCGACATGTCCGAGTACATGGAGAAGTTCACCTCTTCGCGTCTCATTGGATCGCCTCCGGGCTATGTCGGTCATGAGGAGGGAGGGCAGCTCTCCGAGGCGGTACGCCGCCGTCCGTATTCCGTCGTCCTATTCGATGAAGTGGAAAAAGCCCACCCCGACGTCATGCATTTGTTGCTCCAGATCCTGGAGGAGGGAACAGTTACCGACAGTTTGGGTCGCAAGATCGACTTCCGGAATACCATCATCATTCTGACTTCGAATGTCGGCGCCGAGCTGATCAAGAAGCAGACCACGCTCGGCTTCGGTGCCCCGAAGCACGACGAAGGTTACGATACGATGCAGGGCAAGATTCTGGAAGAGACTAAGAAAGTCTTCAAACCCGAGTTCTTGAATCGTCTGGACGACATCATTGTCTTCCACACCCTCACCAAGGAGATGCTGACACGCATCGTTGACCTTGAGGTGGTCAAGGTGGTTGACCGGATCAAGGAGAAGGAAATCATTCTCACCCTCGATGCGGCTGCGCATGAACTCCTGATCGAGAAGGGATACGATCCCACGTACGGAGCCCGTCCGATGCGTCGTGCCGTGGAGCGCTACCTCGAGGACCCGATGGCCGAGGAGATCCTGAGGGGAACTTTCAAGGCGGGTGACCAGATCCAGGTAACACGTGACGGAGAGAAGCTCGCTTTCAAGGTTTCCGAAGTCTCCGGCGGTACGCCCCCTGCTCCAGCCAAGAGCCGGAAGGCCAAGGGATAGGATTTCTCAAGAAGCAAAATTCTAGTACCTGAGCGCCCCGCACATTTCCGGGCAATGCCCCCTAAATCATCGCCTGCGGGTAAGGCACCCACGGAGCATCTGGGTCGCCCGATTTCCGAATTCATCAGTCCGGGACCTCCGCCCCTCAGGGTGGATCAGACCGTGGGGCAGGCTCTTGATGCGATCCGCACTACCGGATTAGCAGAGCGGATTTTTTACTTCTATGTCGTCGATGCCGTGGGATGTCTTTCCGGTGTGGTCCCGGCCAGGAAACTTCTGACCGAACCACTCGATAGTCTGATCTCCGAGGTGATGATGACTCGGGTGCTTTCGCTTCCGGAAAATGCAACCCTGATGGAGGCCTGCGAGTGCTTCATTCTCCACAAGTTCCTGGCGATTCCCGTGGTCGACGGAAACAAGCGGCTTCGTGGCATCATTGATGTCGGGCTTTTCACCGACGAGGTGATGGAGCTCAGCACGGGAACCAATAACGACCAGCTCTTTCAGTCGATCGGCATCCATGTGCAGGAAGTGCTCCATGCTTCTCCGTGGAAGGCCTTTGGCATTCGCTTCCCATGGTTGGTAGCCACCGTCTCCGGCGGGGTGCTCTGCGCGGTTCTGGCAGGGGCCTTTGCATCGACACTCCAACAACGGGTGGTCCTTGCTGTCTTCATGGCCTTGGTGCTGGGACTCGGCGAAGCGGTGGCAGCCCAGTCGCTGGCCCTGACGGTTCAATCGCTACCCCATTCTCGGGTGCGGTGGAAATGGCTCCGTGTGAAACTCCGCCGCGAGGGAGTCACAGCAGTCCTGCTTGGGTTGCTTGCCGGAGTTGCTGTGGCGCTGATGGTCTCTCTCTGCTGGCACGATGCTGTGGCAGCGATTTCGATCGGTGGGAGCGTTGTGCTCTCCGTTCTCGTTTCAGGCCTGCTGGGAGTGCTCGTGCCCGTGCTTCTCCGTAGTGTTCACTGGGATCCGAAGATTGCGGCCGGCCCGATAACTCTGGCAGCAGCCGACCTCTTCACAGTCAGCTGTTATCTGGTGACGGCCAGAATCCTTTTGGGTTAAAGAAATTCCCCAGATATCCGTTTTATTGTCTTTGAACCACCTTCCTCTCTATTCCCCCTACTTCTAATCCATCACGATGAAAAACACCCTTCTCACCATGAAGGTCCCATCCCTCATCCTTACTGCTCTCCTCATAGCCCTTGCTACTGCAGTCTCACAAGCCCAGCGCATTCCCGAGAACGCCGTCACGCCCTCAGAAAAAAGTCGTCACACCGCTTTCATGCGACAGATCAAGGATGGAAAAGGAGATTTCGATTTTGTCCTGATCGGCGATTCTATCACTGATGCTTGGCCAGACAGAGGTCACGACTCGTATGCACGCTTTGCCCCCTGGAAGCCGCTGGATCTTGGCATCTCCGGTGAGACGACCGAGCAGGTGCTCTGGCGCCTGCTCAACGGCGAACTCAACGGCATTCATCCTAAGATCGTCATGATCATGATCGGGACGAATAACCTCGGTATCGACCCTGATGAGAAGCCCGAGCGGGTTGCCGCTGGCATCAAAAAGATCATCGAGACCGTCCATGCCAAGCAACCTCAGGCAAAGATACTTCTTCTGGCGATTTTCCCGAGAGGGGCCACTTCTAGAGAGGTGAACCGTCAAAGGGTTGATGAAGTGAATAAACTGCTTCCGGTATTGGCGGACGATAAGAATGTCTTCTTCATGAATATTGGGCCGAAGTTCCTCGACTCTCAGGGAAATCTTCCGAGAGAGATCATGCCCGACCTCCTCCATCCGAACGGCAATGGTTACAAGATCTGGATCGAAGCCGTGCGTCCAAAACTCGAGGAGCTGATGGGTTCTCCTCTGGCCCCGGCTGCAGCACCGGCTGCCTCGCTGGCTCCGGGAACCTCAACGCAGATTCCCACCAAGACTCTTTCCAAATAAATTCCGCGCTTTTTGGCCGATTGGTCTGCCATTCGGACTACTGCTTTATGGCTGGAGTTAGAAATAGGCTCACAGCGAGCAAAGAGCGCTTGCGGCTTGGCCGCCTTGGGAGATAGTTCAAATGATGCCCGCCGCAACCGCCACTACCTCCGCGACCGCATTGAGCGGGTTGGCAGAGCTTTTGCTTTCGGCGGCAGTCAGTGCGGGATGTACTGATCTAGATGTTGTCCGGGCGGCCCTTGCTCGCGCGGCTTTTTCCCAGCAGTCGCAAGTAGCTGCGCTGATCGACACTGGGACCGTACCTGAAAATGAATTCATGAAGGCACTTGCTTCCGAACTCGCTATGGATTGGAGGGAGGAGGATGAGGTGAGTCCGGCCGAGAATATTCGGTTGAGCTTCCCCGCCCGACTGGCCCTAGCTTTCCAGATCCTGCCAGAGGAGCCCGTAGAAAAAGGCAATGAGGACGAGTCGGTGGCGGAAAAGTCGAAGTCCTCTTCGGATGAGCTGAACCTCCTGATCTGGGATCCCTTCGACTATGCCGCATGGCAGGCCGTCACCCATCATCATCCCGGGGGTATTCATCTCGCCATGACCACGCGACGACGCCTGATAGAAGCGGTAAAATCAGCTTATGGAGTCGGGGCTGAGACCTTCGAGGAACTGCTCGAGGGACGTGTCGAGGAGGCCTTTGTCGAGAAAGAAGAGGTCAATATCCTTGACGGAGAGGATCCCGAGGCGTCGGTCATGAAATTCGTGAATCAGATCCTGCGTGAGGGACTTCAGCAGGGGGCCACCGATATTCACTTTGAGCCTCTCGGCCACGATCTCCGCATCCGCTACCGCATCGATGGTGTTCTGCAAGAGGCTCCCGTTCCACCGAGAATCAGGGTCCTTCAGGATTCCGTGATTTCACGTCTGAAAATCATGGCTAACCTTGACATTGCCGAGCGGCGATTACCTCAGGATGGGCGCATCGCGCTCGAGCACAAGGGGCGCCCCATCGACGTCCGTGTCGCGACGATTCCTTGTGTGAACGGGGAGAATGTCAGTCTTCGCTTGCTAGGTGCTGAACAGTTTGACTTCAAACGCCTGGGTCTCGAGCCCGGCATCGAGCGGATCATCCGTTCGCTGATCGCCATGCCCAACGGCATCGTCCTGGTCACCGGCCCCACCGGTTGCGGTAAAAGCACGTCGCTCTATACATTCCTGAGCGCCCTCAATGTGAAGGAACGTCGCATCGTGACCATTGAGGATCCGGTCGAGCACAAGATCGACGGGGTCGTTCAGATCGCCGTGAAACCAGAGATCGATCTGACTTTTGCCAGAGCCCTGCGCAGTATTCTTCGCGGCGACCCGAATGTCGTGATGATCGGTGAGATGCGCGACCGCGAGACGGTCGAAATCGCCATTAGGGCAGCACAGACAGGCCATCTGGTCTTCAGTACGCTTCATACCAACGATGCTGTGGGTGGCATCACCCGACTCATCGATATGGGAGTGGAGCCCTTCCTCGTGGGTTCCTCCGTACGTGCTTTCATGGCACAGCGTCTCGTCAGGAAGCTCTGCCCGAAATGCTCCAAGCCTTCGGAGATGTCGAGTGCGGAACTTGAGGCAGTTGATTTTCCTCTGGAGTTGGCGGGAGGTCTGCGGCAGCCGGTTGGCTGCCAGTATTGCAGACAGAGCGGCTATGCCGGCCGCTTAGCCATCATGGAGATCTGCCTCATGACATCAGCCCTGCAGGAGCTTATCCAGAATCGAGCCACGGGCAATGAACTGGCCGAACAGGCTGTCAAAGACGGAATGATTCCGCTGAGAAAGGATGGGTGGCGGAAAGCTTCCATGGGACTGACCTCACTGGAGGAAGTCCTGCGGGTCACGGCAAGCGACCTTGCTATCTTGGACGAGTAGGGGGCCTATTGCATTTTCAGAAATTGTGTAGCCGCAAAGTGCACAAAAATCACAAAAGGTTAATATAGGATACAAGGCCCCTGTTTCTTGTCTCTTTTCCCGCGCGCCTCTTGTGCTTTTTGTGGCCAATATTCCCGTGATTCAGCTCTAAGGAATTCCTTAATTTTCCTATAAGCCTCCCATTTTCAGGATCCTTGCATACTCTGCAGGCGTAACGGGCATGACGCTAAGTCGGGACTGCTTGATCAGCGCCATCTCGGAGAGTGAGGGGTCAGCCTTGATAGCGCCGAGTGTCACGGGTGAGGGGAGCTTCCGCACACATTCCAGATCGACGCAGCTCCAGTCTCCTTCTGTGGCGGTGTCATCGCGATAGGCCTCCGTCACCACCCTTGTGATCCCCATGACCGAGGGATCGGTGACGCTCTGGTAGAAGAGGACGAGATCCCCCTTCTTCATTGCGCGCAGGTTATTCCGGGCCTGGAAGTTCCGGACTCCCGTCCAGGCAGTCTTCCCATCCTTCACAAGATCTTCCCATGCGTAGGCAGAGGGTTCCGATTTCACGAGCCAGTGATGTGCCATGACACATTTTACTCGGAGTCGGGGAGGTCTTTCAATCTCATCATCATACCGAACGCTGTGGTGATCATCTCTTGCTGCTGGAACGCAGAGGGGCTTTCTCCTTGCATTCCTTTAGAGGTGTGGCGATTTTTAACCACTTGCCCGGACTCTGATCCGGTTTTTTAGCTTCAATACCATGTCAAACACCATTCTTGTAGGCTCCCAGTGGGGAGATGAGGGCAAAGGAAAAATCATCGATGTCCTGACCGGCGACATGGATATCGTGGTTCGGAGCCAGGGAGGGAATAACGCCGGCCACACGATCGTCGACGGTGACAAAAAGTATGTCCTCCACCTGATTCCCTCCGGAATCCTGCGCAAGGGAAAGATCTGCGTGATCGGCAACGGTGTCGTGATCGATCCGGTCGCCCTGGTGGTCGAGATCAAGGGACTCCAGGAACGGGGAATCAAGGTCGGCAAGAATTTGCTCATCAGTGACAGCGCCCATCTCGTGATGCCGTATCACAGATCACTCGACGAACGCCGGGAAGCCCTTAAGGGTAAGAACAAGATCGGCACCACCAAGAGGGGGATCGGTCCAGCCTATGGTGACAAGGCTGCCCGCACAGGCCTACGCATGGCCGATCTGATCCGTCCGGATGTCTTCAAACAGAAGCTTGCTCAACGCATCAAGGAAAACAATGCCGTGATCAAGAGCTTGGGCGGCAAGCCGATCAATGGCGCCAAAGTGCTGGCCGATTACACAGCCGCCGCCAAGATCCTGAAGCCCTTTATCACGAACACCGTCACATACCTCCACAAGGCGATGGAGGCGAAGAAGGAAATCCTGTTCGAGGGAGCCCAGGGAACCTTCCTGGATATCGATCACGGCACCTACCCCTTCGTCACCAGTTCCAATACCACCTCAGGCGGCGCCTGCACCGGATCTGGAATCGCCCCGAACCGCATCGATAGCGTGATCGGCGTCGTGAAAGCCTACACCACACGCGTGGGTGAGGGGCCGCTTCCCACGGAAGAGGATGCCATTGGTGACATGCTCCACGGGATGGGTAGGGAGTTCGGTGCCACGACGGGACGTGCTCGACGCTGCGGATGGTTTGATGCCGTGGCCACGCGCTACGCGACGATGGTGAACGGAGTCGATCAACTGGCGATCACTAATCTTGACGGCCTGGACAACGTACCAGAAATCCTGATCTGCACCGGCTACCGGATCGATAACAAGGGCCCCGTGCTCGACACGCCGCCCACCGACGCGGGCGAGCTTGCCCGCTGCCGTCCCGTCTACATAACCATGCCCGGCTGGCTCACGCCCACGGATTCCATTCGCAAGTACAAGGATCTTCCAACCAAGGCCCGCCGTTATGCGGAGACCCTGGCCAAGCTGAGCGGAGCCAAGCTTTTCATCGTCAGCGTCGGTCCCGGTCGTGCACAGACCATCCAACTCTAAGGAACCGCTCCGACTCGGATTCCTTGCTGTGAGTATCGTCTCCCCATCCAAGGTGCCGCGTCACACCGCCATCATCATGGATGGCAACGGCCGGTGGGCGAAGGAAAGGGGGTGGCCCCGCCTCAAGGGGCACGAGCAGGGAGCCCTCAATGTCGAAACGATCTGCGAGGCCTGCATTCACGAAGGAGTGGAGTACCTGACGCTTTATGCCTTCTCGACGGAGAACTGGAAGCGTCCCGCCCTCGAGGTGGCCGGACTCATGCTGCTGCTGGAGCGCTTCCTTTCGGAAAAGGTCGCCATGATGAATAAGAACGGGGTGCGCCTGGCCGCCATCGGTAGGATAGCCGATCTGCCGGAAGCCGCTCGGAAGCGACTGGAACGTGCCATCGAGGAGACGGCTCATAATACTCGCCTCACCCTGACCCTGGCTCTGAACTATGGCGGCCGTGACGAGATCCTGGATGCCGTGCGCTCTATCGCCGCAGAAATAGGAGAGGGGAAACTGAAAGCGGACCAGATCACCACGGAAACAATTTCCAGTCATCTCTACACCCGGGCGATGCCCGATCCCGATCTTCTGATCAGGACCTCGGGGGAAATGAGGATCTCCAATTTCCTTTTATGGCAGCTCAGCTACACGGAGATTCATGTCACCAGCAAGCTTTGGCCCGATTTTGGAGCCGAGGATCTCCATGCGGCCATCGTGGACTATGGCTCCCGGGAACGGCGTTTCGGTTCCTCGGTTGAGAACGCCGCCAACACAGCGAACGCCTCCGAAAAGCGATGAGTAGTACACCGATCGATCAAACAGTGCTGGTCGTCGATAGCGAGACGGATTTCCTCGACTGGGCGCGCCAGCAACTGAAAGCCTCGGGAGTCCGCGTGATCACGGAGACGAATTCCGCAAACGCCTTCAAGATCTTCTGTCTCGAGAAGCCCGATTTGGTGATCGCGGAGATGCACCTGCGGCCAAGCGGAGGACTGGACCTGCTTGCCAAGATCCGGGCCGAATCCCCGAATGCCATGGTGATCATCATGAGTGCCTACGGCACGACCCAGGCGGTGATCGAGTCGATGAAACTCGGAGCCTTTGATTTCCTTCGCAGGGAGTCTCTCCCCTTCACTATGAAGGTCGTGGTCGACACGGCCCTGAAGGCTGCCGCGGAGCTCCGCTCGGCTGCACCTGTCAAACCGGCGCTCACCGTCGAGCAATACCACGACGATATTGTCGGCCAGTCCGAGGCGATGCAGTCCGTCTTTAAAATGGTAGGGCGCGTGGCCATGAGTGATGCTCCCGTCCTGGTCACCGGCGAGAGCGGCTGCGGCAAGGAACTCGTCGCGCGTGCCATTCACAATTACAGCGAGAGAAACAAGAAGCCTCTCATCGCGATCAACTGTGCCGCCATTCCTGAGAATCTTCTGGAAAGCGAACTCTTCGGACATGAGAAGGGTTCCTTCACCGGCGCCGCAACCCAGCGTATCGGACGCTTCGAGCAGTGCAACGGGGGAACTCTCTTCCTGGATGAGATTGGCGAGATGCCCTTGCCAGTGCAGAGCAAGCTCCTCCGTGTCCTCCAGGAGGGGGAGTTTTCGCGGGTCGGAGGCAATGCCACTCTCAAGTCGAACGTCCGGATCGTCGCCGCGACAAACAGGAATCTGGAGGAAGCCATTACCAAGAAGGAATTCCGCGAGGATCTGTATTACCGTCTCAATGTCGTCGGTATCCATTTGCCTCCCCTCCGCGCCCGTTCAGAGGACATACCTCTGCTGGCCGAGTATTTCCTCTCCCGCATCGCGCAGAAGCAGCACCGCCCGCTTCTCCAACTCTCCGGGGAGTCAATCAAGGTCATGCAGGCCTATCCCTGGCCCGGTAATGTCCGCGAGTTGCAGAACACCCTGCAGCGTGCCTGCGTACTGGCGACAAACGATGTGCTTTTGCCGAAGGACCTTCCCCTTGGCCAAGCTACCAGTGCTTCTGAAGTCATTGATCTATCTGCCGCTCCAGAAACCCAAGGAAGCGCTCTCACCGAACTGACAGTCGAGGAGGCGGCCCGCTCACTCTTCGAGGCGCTGACCCGTGAGAATGGAGACCGGGAACTGCTTCCCTGGATTGAAGAGGATTTCACCCGCAGAGCGATGGAGTTGAGTAACAATAATCAGGTTAAGTCTTCCAAGCTTCTCGGCATCACTCGGGCGACCCTTCGCAAACGTCTCGAGAGACTGGGAATACGAGGTGCCTCGTCATCGGGCGAGTAATAATCCTGACGTGATCCGGTAATGAGGAAGAAGCCTGTTCCGGATTTCCGATCCTGGCATTGGAATGGACAATCGATCCTCCCACACGCGGGTGGCGTGCCACTGAATGACCGCGGGTTTCGTTACGGGCAGCATCTCTTTGAAAGCATTGCGATCCGAAACAAAAAAGTCCTTCTGCTCAGCGAGCATCTTGCGCTTCTGACCGATGCAGCGAAGCGAAACAGCTTCCCCTTTGGCCGAACCCTTTCTTCTGCTCTGCGGCGCTTTATCGGAGAACTCTCGCTTTCCGACGGCATGCTGCGGATTTATCTGACAGCAGGTGAGGGGGCTCCTGCCTCTCCCATCCGTGCAGCGGGATGCTACCTTACCTGGGAGCCGGTACATTTTCCAACCGATGCGCAACTCGAGAAAGGATTCCGGCTCACTGTTTTGACCAAGCCTTTTCTCGGCGATGCCTGGGGGGAGAAGTCTGGAAACTACGCGGCGCATCTGAAAGCGCTTGCTGACGCCCGAAGCAAGGGAGGTGACGAGGGGATTGTTCTCGATGCCAAGGGACGTGCTCTCTCTTGCGCTATGGGCAACCTGCTGGTCTGGATGCGTGCAAAGCAAGGGATCGTCCTGTGCACACCCCCCGTCTCATGCGGTGCTCGCTCCGGGTCGGTGCTTGACTGGGTGAAGAAGAGAGTCCCGGTGATGGAACGCGATCTCCGTCCTGCCGATCTGAGGAAGGCACTCGCTATGGCTGTCACGAATTCCCGCCTCGGGGTGATGCCCATTGCCTCGCTGAATGGGACCCCTCTTCGCGATCCCACTCTCTCCCGGACGCTCGCTGGCTCCTATCTGGAATATCATGGCCTACTCCGGCGCTCATAACGATCTGCTGGATGCCGTGGGATCGCACCCGCGTCTGCACGCACTCCTCTCCGGTGTAAGTGCCCGCGCAGGCTCCGGAGTCATGGAGCTCCTGGATGTCTCCGAACAGGCCTGGCCTTTTCTGGCTGCTGTGGCAGCTCGCAGGATGCCTGATGGATCACGCATCTGGTTTGTCTGTCGTGATGTGCGTTCCCAAGAAGAATTCGCCTCGGAGCTCTCGGTCTGGATCAATCAGGCAACCCTTTTTCCAGACCTGGAAGTGCCAGCAGCCGGCCTTGGCCTTCCCGATCCGGAAACGGCATCGGAAAGAATATCCCTTCTTGGCCGGTTGGCAGGTGGCGAGGTCTTGGCTCCCATCATCAATGCCTCCCAATGGGAGGAGCTGGTTCCCTCGGTTACTGATCTCACAGGCAGCCTGCTTTCCCTTCCGAAGGGGTGGAAAGGATCACCCGGAAGCGTGATTCTCCCTCTGGAGGATGCCGGTTACGAGAGGGCAGCCCAAGTCACGAGGCGTGGTGAATTTTCCCTGAGGGGTGGGATTCTGGATCTTTTTTCCTGGCAGCAGTCGATGCCTTGTCGTCTCGAGTTTGACGAGGATGGAATCGTCTCGATCCGGGAGTTTGATCTCGATACGCAGACCTCGGTGGGGGAGGTCGATGAATGTCCTATCCAGCTGGGAGACACGGATCGTCCGAGTGTCAGGCTGGCTGATTATCTGAAGCCCGACGATCTGGTCGTGGAGATCGGATATGAAGTGGGAGAGAGAGAAAGTTCCAACGCTCAGTTCACTCCCCCGACGAAGCGCCTGCTCATCTCTTCTGCCCCGACGCTGGAGACTTTAGATGAAGGAGAGGAAAGCGAGCTGACACGTGAAGTGATGGGGTTCGATCCGATTCCCTTTGCCTCCTTTGGTGCCGGTGATTTCGTGATCGATGAGGCACGTAGGCAGGAATTCTTCCGGCAGCTGGCTTCCTGGCGGAAAGAAGGTTGGCGCATCCTTCTTCTCAGTGCGACGGAAGGAGAAGCGGAGCGCTTCCGGGAACTTGCTTCGACATTACCCGATTTCTCCTCGGGAAAGAATCTCCCAGAAATGAGGATCGGAGCCATCTCCCGCGGTTTCTGTTTTCCTGCGGGTAAGTTGGCGGTTCTTGCCGATGCAGAGCTCTTCGGCCGGTCGGCCAGCCAGCGACTCCGACGGCTTCACCTTCGCCGGGAGAAGCAACGGTCCTCCCGATCCGCGATCGATTTCACCGAATTCGAGGAGGGTCAGCTTGTCGTCCACATGGAGCATGGCATCGGGCGCTATCTCGGCTTGCAACGGCTCCCTGCCGCCGACGGAACGGAGGGGGAGGTGCTGGCGCTCGAATTTGCGAATGATTCGCGTCTCTTTGTCCCGATCGACCAAGCCTGGCAGGTCTCGCGCTATGTCGGCGTGGGAAAGCAGTTCCCGCATCTCTCGTCGCTCGGCGACGACAAGTGGTCGAAAGCGAGAAAGGCCGCGGAAAAATCAGTTTTCCTCTATGCGGGTCGTCTCCTGAAACTTCAGGCCGAGAGGGAAACCGGACAGGGGCACGCCTATGGGCCCGACACGCCGTGGCAGCGGGAGCTGGAGATGAGCTTCCCATACAAGGAAACCACGGATCAGCTCCGTTCCATTTCAGAGATCAAGCAGGACATGGAATCCCGGCGACCGATGGATCGTCTCCTCTGCGGAGATGTCGGTTTCGGAAAGACCGAGGTGGCTTTGCGCGCCGCCTTCAAGGCCTTGATGGGGGGAAAGCAGGTCGTCTTCCTGGCGCCGACCACGGTTCTGGCCCAGCAACATTTAAGGATTCTCCGGGAACGGATGAGCGAATATCCAGTGAAGATCGAACTGCTGAGCCGTTACCGTACGGCCGCCGAGCAGCGCGAGGTGGTCAAGGGACTCGCGGACGGGTCGGTCGATCTGGTCGTGGGAACGCACCGACTGCTTTCTCCCGATGTCATCTTCAAGGACATCGGCATGGTGATTGTCGACGAAGAGCAGCGCTTCGGCGTGAAGCATAAGGAGGCCCTGAAAGAGCGCTTCCGGCTGATCGATGTGCTGACCCTTTCGGCAACGCCGATTCCCAGAACTCTCTATCTTTCCCTGATGGGGGCTCGCGATATGTCCGTGATCGAGACGCCGCCGCCCGACCGTCAGCCGGTGGAGACTGTGATCTGTGCCTATGATGAGCGTGTGATCCGGGATGCGATCCAGCGAGAACGCGCCCGGGGCGGTCAGGTCTATTTGCTACATAACCGGATCGCCTCCATCGAGAAGGTCGCTACGCGGATCTGTGAACTCTGTCCCGGAGCGCGTGTTCTTGTCGGTCACGGGCAGATGGAGGAGGGGGAGCTGGAGGGAGTGATGAAGCGCTTCGTGGAGGGGGAGGCTGATGTTCTGGTTTCCACAACAATCATCGAAAGCGGCCTCGATATCCCCAATGCCAATACAATCATCATCGACCGTGCCGACCGTTTCGGACTTGCCGATCTCTACCAGCTCCGGGGGCGTGTCGGCCGAGGGCGACAGAAGGCCTATGCCTATCTGATGCTTCCGCGCGACATGATGATGGTTGGGGAGGCTCGCCGCCGGGTGCAGGCGATCCGTCAATACTCGCAGCTCGGTGCGGGTTTCCGGATTGCCATGCGCGATCTGGAGATTCGGGGCGCGGGCAATCTTCTCGGGACCGCCCAGAGCGGTCAGATCGCCGCCGTCGGTTTCGACCTGTACTGCCGGATGCTTCGTCAGGCTGTTGCTAGAATGAAAGGTGAGTCCTCGGAGTCCAGCGAACTGGACTCCGGGAACCAGTCGCTCTTGAGGCTCGATTTTGTGGCGATAACTCCCGAGGAACTCTCCCAGTCAGTTCTAAAACCAGAGAGTAAGGCGAAAATCAGCCGTTGCGGGGCTTTCATTCCCACCACATACCTTCCTGAGGCGAAGCTCCGGATCGAGGCTCACCGATCCCTTGCGGCGGCTCCGGATATTGCGGCGCTCGAGATGATTGCCTCCTCTTGGCGAGATCGCTTTGGCCTGCTGCCCCAGGAGATCAGTAATCTTTTCGTTACCGAAAGGATCCGTCGGGCGGCTGCCGTTAAGGGGATTACCAAAGTGGAGACTCGTGGAGAGCGGTTGATGCTGACCCGCCGCGGTGACTTCCTGCTCATGGGTCATCGGTTTCCACGCTTGACGGCCTCCAAGCCCGCTTCCAAACTTTCCGAGATTTTGCGCTTTCTGGAGGCGTTGAAGGTATAGAAACGGTTTTGTTCCTATGTTCCTTCGCTGACTCTCTTCATCATGATTTCCATCAGATTTTCACCATTTTTTCTCTCTGTAGCCGCTTTAGCCTTGTTGGCTGCTGTGGCGACACTTCCCGCTGCCGAAGAGGTAATCAACGGGATCGCCGCCATCGTGAACGGGGATGTCGTCACCTTTTCCCAAGTCCGCGAATTGGTGGCTGCCCAGGAGAAATCAGTCTCCGAGATTTATCATGGAGAGGAGCTGCAGGCCAAGATCAAGGAGATGCGCGAGCATGCGGTCAGAGATCTCATCGACCGGGATCTGATCCTTCAGGAGTTCAAGAAAAAGGAGTTCAACATTCCTGCCTACATCGTCGACGACAGCATCCATCGCATTATCCGCCAGGAATTCGGAGGAGACCGCACGGCTTTTGTCAAAACGCTTCAGGCGCAGGGCTATACCATGGCGCGTTTTCGTGACAACGAGAAAGACAAGATCACCGTTCAGGCCATGCGTCAGTCCAAGACCAGCGAGAACGTTATCGTATCGCCGGTGAAGATCCGGGAATTTTACGAGCAGCACCGCGACTCCTATTCCACCCCGGCACAGGTCAAGCTGCGCATGATCGTGCTTAAGGAGGATGCCTCTTCGGGAAGCGGCGACGCTTCCTCCTCCTCCATCAGCAAGAAGCAGATGGCCGCAGAAATCAGAGAAAAGCTAACAGGAGGCGCCGAGTTCGATCGTCTTGCCCAGATGTACTCCGAAGATTCGACCAATGAATCGGGCGGGGACTGGGGATGGGTCGAGCGCAAGACGCTCAATGAGGATCTGGCGAAGGTTGCCTTCTCCCTGAAGCCCTCGGAGATCAGCCCCGTTCTTCCCCTAGATAACGCGTACTACATCCTGATGGCTGAGGCCGTAAAGCCTGCCGTCACAAAGCCCCTTTCCGAAGTTCAGCCGGAGATCGTTCAGAAACTCATCCAGGAAGAAAAACTGAAGACCCAGGATCGTTGGCTCAAGGAGCTTCGCAAAAAGGCCTACATCAAGATTCTCTAAGGGAACGCTTCCCCTGACACGAGATGATCCCAAGGCGATGAAGAAACCGGTGATAGGACTCGTCGCTGGCGACCCGTCCGGTGTCGGTCCGGAGCTACTGGACGCTGCTCTGCGTCAGCCTCTGCCCGGAGTGCGACTCGAAGTCATCGGGGATCCTGAACCCCTCGATCCCGGCCATCCTTCTCCAGCGGGATCCCTGCGTGCGATCGCGAGCTTGGAGGAAGCTGCCAGGCGTGCTCTCTCGGACGAATTTGCCGCAGTGGTCACCGGACCGGTCAGCAAAAAGTATCTTCATCAGGCCGGGTTTAATTTTCCTGGGCAGACGGAATTCTTCGCCGCGCACGCCCAGGTCTCGAACTTCGCCATGCTGCTAACCGGAGGTCCACTCACCGTGGCCTTGGTTACTGCTCATATACCCCTGAAGGATGTGGCCACTCTACTCAGTACTGCCGAGATCGTTCGGGTGGGAGGATTGCTTGCCGGGTTCCTGAAGCAACGCGGGATTGATGCACCGCGCATCGCCGTCGCAGGTCTCAATCCCCATGCTGGCGAACAGGGAGATCTGGGCGACGAAGAGCAGCGTCTGATCGAGCCTGCCTTGCCGCTGCTCTGCTCCGCGAATCCGGGTGTTTCCTTCGCCGGTCCTTTCAGTCCCGATACGGTTTTCTGGCGTGCTGCCAATGGGGAGTTTGACGGAGTGCTCTGCATGTACCATGATCAGGGACTGATCCCGCTCAAGTTGCTCGGCTTCCATGATGGGGTGAATGTCACCCTTGGTCTCCCCTTTGTCAGGACAAGCCCTGACCATGGCACGGCCTATGAGCTTGCTGGAACTGGAAAGGCCAGTCCCGAGAGCTTCCTCTCCGCCGTCCGCCTAGCCGCGGAGTTGGTGATGGGTGGTAAGAAATAAAATTCACAGGGATTAAGGGGATAAAAGGGATGGCTTGGCACTTAGCGATCGTCCTTAGGAACTTTCCTGTGTTGGTGATAATCCCCTTCATCTCATTCATCCCTGTGAGTCTTTCCTCCGTTTTTGATTGATCGGGAGGCCCTCTCCGTTTGCTCTTTTAGAGACTGTCTAAATAGTCCCCGCGAGGCGAGTTGCTGGGAATTCTGGAACTGAGGCAAGGAGATGGGGAGGGAGTGTATGAAGATCATACACGACCGACTCATCGACACCGTATCAGACCGGAAGAACCGCAACCCGTAAAGGGCAGAGGGTCTTGGGGTCGTGAGCTTTGTCGTTCGTTTGTCGCGTATCGCAGAGGATATGCTCCTCGCTCTCTTCGTGCCCACATTCCCAACTCCTCTCTGCTCGCCAGGCGCGGACTTTTCAGACAATCTCTTAAAGTGGAACAACCTACTCCGTCATCCTCTCCATCATCACCCGCGTCGCCCACTTCACCTCTAAGCGAGCTTGTCGCCGTCCGTCGGCAGAAACTTCAGGCCATACGGGCTCTCGGGATCGATCCCTTCGGAGGACTCTTTGAAACCACTGGAACGGTCGCCGAGGTGAGGGATGGATTTGAGGAGGGACGCTTCGTTTCTCTCGCGGGACGTATCACGGCCTATCGTGACATGGGCAAGAGCCGTTTTCTCGATCTCTCGGACATGGGGGGAAGAATGCAGGTCTATGTGAATGCCAAGGAAATCGACGAGACTTCTCTTGCCGTCTCTGCACAGCTAGATATCGGTGACTTCATCGGCGTGGAAGGTGAGTGCTTCACAACCCGGACGGGTGAGTCGAGCGTCAAGGTCCGGAGCCTGAAAATTCTCTCCAAGTCTCTCCGTCCCCTTCCGGATAAATGGCATGGAGTTCAGGATCCCGAGACGCGCTACCGCCAGCGCTATCTAGACTTGATCGCCAATCCCGCGTCACGAGCTATTTTCCTCCAGCGCTCGGCCATCGTCCGAGAGATCCGCCGATTCCTGGATGAGCGTGGCTTCCTCGAGGTCGAGACACCGATGATGCAGGCTGTGCCAGGGGGAGCTGCTGCAGAACCCTTCAAGACTCATCACAACGCGCTTGGCATGGATTTCTTCCTGCGCATTGCCCCCGAGCTCTATCTGAAGCGCCTCCTGGTCGCCGGTTTTCCCAAAGTGTTCGAGCTCAATCGGAGTTTCCGCAACGAGGGAATCTCCCGCCGTCATAATCCTGAGTTTACGATGCTTGAGGCCTACTGGGCGTACGCTGACTTTCAGCTTATGTCGGTGCTGGTAGAGGAGTTGGTCTGTCATCTGGCGGTCATGCTCGGTAACAAGGATCACAAGGTTCATCACCGCGATGCGGAGGGGAATGTCACCAAGACCATCAACCTCACCCGACCCTGGAAACGCGCTTCCTACCATGATCTGATCGAGGAAGCCGTTCCCGGATGGTTCGCCCTCGACAAGTCAGGGAAAACCGCGCGCTGCGCCGAACTGAAGCTGAATATCTCCCACTGTCCCGAAGAGTTTGAGATGACCCAGCATGTCTTTGAAAAGCTGGTCGAAGAAAAGACGATCGATCCCTGCTTCGTCACTCATGTTCCCAAGGAACTGGTGCCTCTAGCTCGTCTCAATGACGCCGACCCATCGAAGGTTGATGTCTATGAGCTGATCATCAACGGGCAGGAAATCTCGCCGGGCTATTCCGAACTCAATGATCCCGATCTGCAGCGGGAACGCCTAGAGCATCAGGCCGGCGAGGAGCAGCAGAAGATCGACACCGAGTTCCTGGAGGCCCTTGAGTACGGTATGCCTCCGGCCGGCGGGATCGGCATTGGCATCGACCGTCTGGTGATGCTTCTCACGGGTGCGGAGTCGATCCGTGAGGTCATCCTGTTTCCCCATCTGAAGCAACGTCCCCACGCTCTTGATACTGGATCCAAGGCGTGACCAGTCTGATCGACGAGAGCAAAGAGGGAGGTGAAAGTGATCCGGGCTACCGAGGGCCTTTGAGTCTCTTTCCCGTTCCGTACACGCAGGAGGTCTTCAATTTCCACTGGTTCAACTTCTACAACGCGGTCTGCTTCCAGATCATCCTCGGAGCGCCGACGGTGCTGCTGGCCAAGGACCTCGGAGCTAACTCGCTGGTCCTCGGCTTCATCGCGGCCTTAACGCCGCTGATGACCGTGCTCCAGTTGCCCGCGGTACGATATCTCGGGAAATACAGCTACCGATCTTTTGCCCTGCTGGGTTGGGGGCTGCGTTCCATCTTCATCGCCATCGCGGCGATCGTGCCGCTCCTTTTCTTTTTTTCCAACGACGTGCGCCTCGGTTTGCTGCTCGCGAGCCTCTTCTTTTTCAATCTTTTGAGGGGGATTTCTTCAGCCTCTTTTCTCCCTTGGATCACGAATCTGGTGAGCGCCCCGATCCGTGGACGCTTCATCTCCATCGACCACACCTTCGTCAATGCTGGTTCCCTGATCGCGATGCTTGCCTCGGCGTTGCTCATGAAGGGATACGTGGAGCCGTGGAAGTATTCGCTGGTGCTGTGGGTTTCCGTGATGAGCGCTGCCATCAGCCTGTTATATCTGCGCCTCATTCCCGACACCAAACACGAGGAGACGGCCGCTAGATCCTCTGAGAATGTGCCCCTCATCACGATGATGCGACTGGCTCCATTTCGTAATTGGATTCTTTTCAGTCTCCTTTTTGTCCTTGTAGCGGGAGGGCTCGGTGTTTTTCCGGTGGAATATCTGAAAGTACAGGCCCATTTCTCACCCTCTATGATTTACGGGCTTGCTGCATTCACCTTTCTCGGGCCGATGCTGATCCTTCAGTGGCTGGGTGTCCGTGTGGACCGCTTCGGGAGCATTCTTTTCATTCAGCTCTCACTACTCGTTTTTTCCATCGTGCTTGCACTCTGGTTCGCGATGTCTGCAGGAGTGATTCCGCCGAGTTGGTGGCTTGTTCTCCTCCTCAATTTCCTTGGCGGAGCAGCGATGGCGGGCTTCAACATGGCAAACGGTCACCTCTGGATGGCCGTCGTTCCGGAGCAGGGAAAGAACCACTACTTCGCGATGGCGACAGTCATCACTAGCTTTGCCGCTGGAGTAGCACCTCTCCTCTGGGGGGTGTTACTTGATGCGCTTGGGGGACTTGATCTCGTGGAAGGACCATTCCACCTCAGGAGGCACAGCATTTACTTCCTCGGGATTTTCCTTATCTGTGTGGCGGCCCTCATAACCAGCAAGATCTTAATTGAGCCGGACCGGCACGGAAAAGGAGAAGGTGAGGCGGGTAACGAAACTGGCGGTGAGGAATGGGGCGTCGGAGCACCGATCGCTGACTAGAGAGGTTTTGCTTCATCTCTAGACATTCATTCCTCGGCACTTCCCGATCAGTCCTTTTCACTTTTCACTTTTCACTTTTTACTCTGTTGATGTCCTCGCGTCTGCCAGCACCCCTCTTCCTAGCGGCGCGTTATCTCAAGCCGAAACGCACCTTCCTGGCGGTGATCACGCTGATCTCCGTGCTTGGGGTGACCCTAGGCATCACCGTGCTGATCCTGGTCATGTCCGTGATGACGGGATTCGAGAGGGAACTGCAGCGCAAGGTTATCGGGTTCGACGCCCATCTGCTGGTGACGAACAACGGACTGATCGATGGTTGGAAGAATCTCTTCGAAAGAGCTGAAAAGACCCCGGGAGTTGTTGCCGTCTCCCCGTTTGTCCAGGGGCCGGTGATCGTGGAGTTCAACCACCAGCGTCTAGCCCCTAAGATCCGGGGTATCGAGCCGTCGCTCGAACTCAAGGTGAGCGATCTCTCCAAGTTCATCATCTCCGGCAAGCTGGATCTTGGCGGCGACAGCACGGTGATCGGATCCGAGCTTGCTCGCACCCTTGGCGTCCATGTGGGTGATGTCCTCACCGTTTATTCCCCGGGGAATCTGGGCGAGGTCATCGAGCAGCTTGATAAACTCAAGCTTAAAGAGAAGGGATCCAAGAATACGAAGGGGGGTGACATCGACACGATTCGCCAGATGGTGCTACCCACCCAGCTGACTGTCACCGGCATCTTCGAGAGCGGCCGCTTCCTCTACGACAGTGAGTTCCTGCTTGTTCCGCTTCACATCGGTCAGGAGCTCTACGGGTTGGGAGGATCGATCCACGGTCTTTCTATCCGGACAGTCGATGCTAACCGAGCAGCCGAGATCCGGGAGGATCTTAGGAAGAACATACCGGAGGAACTCTCCTGTGTGACTTGGATGGATCTGAATAAGCAGCTCTTCGACGCCATCGCCATGGAGCGCCATGTCATGTTTTTCCTGCTGATGTTTATTATCCTCGTGGCCGCCTTCGGCATCATGAACACCCTTATCACCGTCACCGTGCAGAAGACCCGGGAGATCGGTGTTCTCAAGGCACTGGGAGCGCGCACCTGGCAGATCGTCTCCGTCTTCCTGGTCCAGGGAATGGTGGTCGGCTTGATAGGCGTGGCCAGCGGACTCGTGCTCGGCATGACACTGATTCGCTGGCGCAACGAGGTCAGTCAGTGGTTGGCCAACGTGCTGGGTGTGGAGATCTTTCCGCGCAGCGTTTACCAGTTCAACGAGATTCCTGCCGAGATTGTTCCTACAGACGTCGCCTTGATCTGTGTCAGCGCATTTGTGATCTGCTCACTGGCTGCCTTAATCCCGGCCTGGATTGCCTCCCGGATGGATCCTGTCAAGGCGCTCCGCTGCGAGTAAGGGAAGAGATAAGACTGTTGGGAGTTTGGACTGTTAGGCTGTTGGATCAGAATGCAGAAGCATTTGGGATCCGGAATCTTTTAATCGGATTCGCGCAGCCAATAGTCCAAAAGCCTAAACGCCCAATAGCCCTGATATCAGCAGGAGAACGCCGAAGGCCACTCCAGCCCAGCAGACAATATCCCAGCGCCATTTGCGGGCGCAGATCCAGCCGATCAGGTCACGATGGAGATAGGGCATCCCAACCAGGAAAAGTCCCACAAACGCCCAACCGTAAGCGAGTAGGGCCAGCGCGATCTTGGCAACGCCATGCTGAAGAAAGGTGGTCTCTAGAACTGGATGAGCCGCCAGCAGGAAAAGAAAGCCGAGTGAGCGGGAAGAGAGAAAATCAGGAACGAATTTCCAGAGCAGGATACCTCCTCCTATCACCCCTAGCATGAGGAAGTTTCTGATGGGGCTGAATTCACCCAGATCGGTGGTGGCCGTGATGCCCAATGCCCAGAGAATCGCACTCCCAAGCAGGACGGTTCCCCAGAACCTTGAGCGGGGAAAGGCTTTCGCTTCCTTGATCAGGAAGCTGGATGCTACGATTCCGAAAAGATGGGTTCCCGCGAGAGCCACTCCGAGCACGATGGCAACGAGGGGGAGACTGAGCGCGAAGGAGTTCTGTATTTCCATGACTGGGGGAGGATGAACGAAGTGGTGACCGTGAGGAAGCTATTAGGAACTCTAGGATGTCGTCTTCGTCAGCCAAAGCTCTCCTAAGAGGGCCTCGCTGGCTGCAGCGACCTCCGCCTCCTTTTTGCTGAGCCCTGATCCTTTACCAAGAATCATGCCTTCCCAGACAACCTGGCAGCGGAAATTCTTCAAATGCTCCGGACCGCTCTCCTCCAGCAATTCGTACACTGGTGAGCTCGGAGCCACGGCCTGAAGCAGTTCCTGAAGTTTCCCCTTGGGATTGATCTCTTCGGGTTCAGCGGTGACAGTCGTCAAGTTCTCTGCGGCTACCTGGAGGATAAAGTGCTTGGCTGCCGCGAGACCTCCGTCGACATAGATTCCGCCGACAAGGGCCTCGAAGGAATCCCCTAGCGTTGAGGCCCGGTCACGCCCGCCGCTTGTTTCCTCTCCCCGTCCCATCATCAGGTGCTCTCCGAGACGCAGGATCCGGGCGTGTTCCTTGAGTGCGGTGCGCGAGACAAGACGGGTCCGTATCTTGGTCAGCTGACCTTCCGTGAAATCCGGAAAACGCAAAAAGAGTTCCTCCGTGATCACCAGTTGGAGGACCGCGTCACCCAGGAATTCCAAGCGTTGATTGTCGAAAGGGTAATCCTTCCTCTCCAGCGAAATGCTCGAATGGGTCAGTGCCTCGGCCAGCAGCAGGGAGTTACGGAACTTATAGCCGATCCGCTCCTCCAGCGGATTCATCAGATGAGCGTCGGACAGGGTTTTCGTATCCATGCAGCCCATAAGTAATGCGGCGTGCCATCACACCGGCAAGCGAAAAGACAGGCCCTAGGCCATAGCCAACCTAGTACCTACTACCGATTCCAATTTCCGCCGTGGTAACCGTGCCAGTTCTGATTGCCCCCAGTGTAATTACCACCCTGCCAGCCGCCATACCCACGCCGCCAGTAGTTCGTGCCGTAGCCGCCGTAGTAGCGACCTCCATAGAAGGCGCAGCCAGAGCGATAAGGCCAGAAACTATTGCCATACCAGTAACCATTACCCGCGCCCACGAAGAGGGTCGGAGCGATCAGGGCCGGAGCCGGAGCATAGACATAGGGATATTGATAACCCGGTCCAGTCATCGCAGCTCCGGGAGCGTATGCCTGTGGGTAGGATGGGGGAACCGACTGAAGCATAGCGCCCTGAGGAGGAGCAACGGCTCCATTGGGCGCGTAGCCATAGGGAGAGGGAGAGGGGTAAGGATAGCCGGGCACCATGCAGCCTGAGAGCAGGAGAGTGGTGACGAGAGCGAGGCAGGGAAAGAGACGTGAAAAAAAACGCATAGAGTGAGAGTGACGAGAGTGAGACGGCGAAAGTGATACAGCGATCAAGACGACAATTCTTGCCATTCGTTTAATCCACCTTCACCCATGCGGACTTCGAATCAAAAACATTTTGCACTTTTCAATTTGCAGAGGGGATTTCTTCCGCTAAATCTTTCGATCCTGTTTTTTACAGAATCATGGATCAGTAGCTCAATGGTAGAGCAGTTGACTCTTAATCAATTGGTTGAAGGTTCGAGTCCTTCCTGGTCCACCAAGTCTCTATGCGGGTCTAGAGGCAATTCGCCTCTTTTAGAAAAAAGTGCGCCCTGCACTTACCCTGCACTTTTTTGGTAGCGCCCCTGCATTTTGGGTCACGTGTACGCGCGCGCGAGGCTCATGAGGGAGACATTCAGCTCTTCAAGGCCCTCATTTTTTAATTTTCCAACAACACCGGCCTTTAAAACCTGCAAAACCTATTTCTAGAGATTGGAAACTTTGTGTCTTATTAGACCCGCTACCCTTTCACCACGGGTTGAAAATGGTGACAAGGCGCCCATCGTTGCGCTCGGGCCGTATCGTGTAGTGCTTTTTCGGGGAAAGTAACACAGTTTTCACTAAGACCCGCGCTTGTGATTCGTGTGCTTTTCCGTAGTCCGCAGCGTGCCAGGCGGCACGCCCGTGCGTCGGCGAAATTGGCGGGCGAAGGAACTGGTGGCTGCAAATCCAGCGGAGAATCCCACCGACTTTACTGATTCCGAACCCGTAGTGAGTTGGACCGCAGCCCAACGGATCCTGCAATCCAGCAAATAGGCTTGGGGAGGGCGCCCGATGAGTGCTTTGAACAGCCGTCGCATGTGTGGGTAGGAATAACCCATGCGCTTCGATTCTTTTGCAAAATCGTAGTTCCGGAATGGGTCGGACTTGATGCGCGTGGCCAGACTCTCGATCTGTTGCTGCTGCGACTTGTTTTGGCTGCTCCCGTTTTTCGTGTCGTGCCCGGCTTCGCGGAAAAGTTGCTCGAAGATTTGCACGCGCTCCGCCTGGTCGTCCGTGCGGCCTTCCTGCACAAGATCCACCAGCCTGCGTAACCTTTCCAGAAAGGGTTCGGGGTTCGGTGGGACGCCCCACGGGGTCGGATTTTCCGGCACAAGACCTTTCTCCACCATCAGCGAAGCCCGGGGCCCCCCGGCATGAACCCAGAGCTGGTGCCATCGTATTCCGGTCATTTTACCGTATCGAAAACGCGGGCCGTCCCATGTCCAAAATGCCATCGGACCCGCCAGTTCTTCCCGCCGTGAATCGTCCACGGCAAAATGAATGCCTCCCTGCCAGATGAGGTTCAAGGCGATGGTCGGGCCGAAAGTCTTATCAATCTGTGCGGCGCAATCAAAGATTTCTCCCGCACTAATAAAATGGAGATCGGCGTAATAGGAAATGCTCAAAACGGCATGAAAATAGCTCAAATCGGATTCCTCTTCAATCTGGAATAGGGCCAAACCCCCTGGCATGGTTACGTGAATGATTTCCAGAGTTCTTATCGCAGGTGCCGGCGCGATTGCCCATTTTCATGCCGAAGCAGCCCGGTTGATCACCCCGCTACCACCCATCGCGGTGGCAGATCCCTCGGAAGAGTCCCGTGCAAAACTTCGGGCGGCCTTCCCGGAAGCAACCATGCTCAATACGGTTGATGAATTGTTCGCGCTTCCCTGCCTGGGCACGGAGATTGCCATCGTGGCAACACCTCCGTTTTTGCATTTTCCCCACGCCATGGCGGCGTTGGAATCCGGCCGGCATGTTCTTGTGGAGAAGCCGCTCGTTATCGAGGCGGCTCATGCGAAGGCCCTGTTTGCCGAGGCGCAGGCCGGAAGCCTAGAGCTGGCCTGCTGCAGTTCGCGGTTTTCCAGCCGCCAGATCACGCGCGAAATCCGCCGCCGGGTATTCGCCGGAGAAATCGGCGAGGGGTGGCGCGTGCGTTGGCAGGTGCGTGGCAACGGCATTCCCGGAATCGGCTACCAGCCCGAGTCGCGGTGGTTTCTCGACCGCAGCAAGGCCGGCGGCGGAAGCCTTCTGGATTGGGGTTGCTACGACCTCGCCATCTGGACCGAAATCTTCCGGCCGGTGAAGATTAGCGTGGATGCCGCGTGGATCGGATTTCCCCGGCGCGGCGAGACCGTGCCGGACGGCATCGTGTTCGATGTCGAGCACCAGGTGACGGCGCATCTCCGGCTTCACCTTGAGGATGGGCGGGTGGTGCCGGTCTTCTTCGAGCGGTCTTCCACGGGCTACGGAGGAGACCTTCATATCATGCAAATCGAGGGTGACCGGGGCTGTCTGGAATGGGATGCCATCGATTTTCAGGGGCACAAGATCCGCTGGTTTCATGAAAATGCACCCGGTGACCATGTGGTCGATGAAACTGCTTTCGAGGGCACCCCCGACGATCCGCACTTCCACCACCGTCCGCTCCTTGCTCTGGCCAAGCGCCTGTCCGGGCACCCCTCACCAGATATCAGCGGCTCCCAGTCCGTTTTCAATTTCCTCGTCCTCGATGCCGTCTACCGGGTGGCGCGGGAAGGAAAACCTCAATCAATCACCCTTAACCAAATATCAACACCATGACTCTAAAAACCATGTCTTCTCCACTTCTCATCGGCTCGCAAATGTATCCGGCCTTCCAGGCTTTCGACGGCCAGCCCGGCGGATACGACGGAAATCTCGAAACCATTCTTAAAGCCCATGCCGCAGCGGGCTTTGACGCATGGGACCAATCGCTCGATAGCGATGAGGCAGCAGAACTGCTGCGCAAATACCTCCCCTCGACCGGCCTCAAACTGCAGTCGATTTACGTCGGCGCCTGCCTGCATACACCCGAATGGGAGGAGGGCGTTGCCAATATTCTTTCTGCCGCCCGCCGCGCCAAGACCTTTGGAGCCACCATCGTCACCTGCAACCCGGCTCCCATCGTCTGGGGCGGGCCGGAAAACAAAAGTGACAGTCAGTTGACCACTCAATCGCGGGCGCTTCAGGCCGCTGGGGAGGCGCTCGCTTCCGAAGGAATGCGCTTTGCCTACCACTGGCACGATCCCGAGTTCCGGTGCGGTGCAAGAGAAGTCTGGAATGTTTTGCTCAATACCGACCCCAAGGTCGTGGGCGTGTGCTTCGACACGCACTGGACCTACCGTGGTTCCGGCAACAGTCAGGTGGCCCTTTTCGACCTGCTGGAGTTTTGCCTTCCGCGCATCGTCGCATTCCATGTGCGCCAGTCCCGTGAGGGCGTCTGGTCGGAAGCCTTCGGAGATGGGGACATCGATTACCGTCGATGGGCGGCGCGGATCAAGAAGGCCGGCTGGCAGGGCCCGGTTCTCCTGGAGCAGGCCCGCGAAGAAGGCACACCAAAAACCATGGATTTTTTCGCCGCGCAGGCTCAAGGACAGAAGTATCTGCGCGCCCTGCTGGCCTGAGCACCTTGGTTCTACGCTCGTCTTTGCTCCGCCAGCCCCAGATGGGGCGCTCAGGTCGCGAAGAACCATTGGTTGGATGGATTATGCCCTTTAGGGCTCCCATCTCCACATCTGCTTGGCCATTACCGGCAGGAAGAACAAGGGTATCAAGAAGGTAGGCAAGGGTCACTACAAGCTGGAGAAGTAGTGGGGGAAGCAAATGGTTCCCTCCCAAAGGGAGCTGAATCTCAGCGAAACAGATCGGGTGTGATCTCTCTCGGAGGTTCCTCGAATGGTTCAATGAGTGCAGGGCTGTCGTTTCGCACATTCCCGACCATCCGTCTTACGGACCATCGCGCAAGGGTATCACTTGGTGAAGGAACAAGGAGTTTCAGTCTCTCCTCATCCGATAAAGGTTTTGAATCCAGCCACCGTCCCCAAGATTCTTCTGAAAGGATCACCGGCATCCTGTCATGAATGGCCTCAACGTCGCTGCTGGGTGTCGTCGTGATGATGCAGCAGGATATACGGTTGGAGTCCAGGGGTTCCCAGATTCCGGTAAAGGCCAGGGGCAGACCATCTACTCGCTCGAAGTAGAAGGGCTGTCGGTCGCTGGGACGCCATTCATAAAAGCCACTGGCAGGAACCAGGCATCGGTTCTGACGGAATGCATCACGGAAGCTAGGGAGGGAATCAACGGTCTCCGCCCTCGCATTGAAAAGCGGCGCCCTGCCCGAGGAGGTGAATCCCCAGACGGCAGGGAGCATGTGACGACCACTGGGATCAGCCCTGACAATGGGAACCGTGGATCCGGGTGCAATATTGTAGCTGGTAGTCCAGTTCTCCTCCCCAGCTACAATGCCGAGATCTTGGGCAACCCTCCGTGGCTCTCCCTTACGAACGAATCGGCCGCACATGGGGTCATCCTATACGATACTGATGATTTGAAAATCGTTTAGCCACTACCCCACTATCCCGCTGGAACCTCTTCGGAGTAGGAGAGTTCTCTGAAAATCGTACCGATTTCTGACATCGATTATTGTTTCTTATCCAAAGTTTGATCTTTGATCTCGTCTCGGCGCATGGGCATTTCATCAATGAGATCCAGCCAATTAGCGAGGTTTAGCGCTCCCTGTTGGCGAGCTTTTTCACCGCCATCTTTTCCGATCAGAATGTATTGAGACGTTTTCTTCGCTGAGTTCAGCTTGAACCTCTGCCTCAGCATGTTCGTTTGCTCTTGATCTGGGTGAATTGTACTAGGGATGAGTTCTGTTCCTAATGTAACATCAATCACGACCAAGTTCCGATTGTCCAAGTTTGCGCGATGGGAAATAAGCAAGGCTACGAGGTGATCTCGATCTTCCTTTGAGGGAACGGATGCGATGATTAGTCGATTTTTCCAGCGATAACTGTCGAGAGGGTCTGCTGCAGCGTCTTTATTCATTATCAAAAAGATACCCGCAAAAAAAGCTATTCGAAAAAAACTAAAAAGTTTCATGGCTGATAATCATGGCACTCTAACGAGCTCCGATCATGGCGGCAATTCCGTAGCAAAAGGTCAAACCCAGCTAAAGCTTGCCCAACCCAGTTACCCTGCCGTCCCGCTTGAACCTCTTCAGACAGAAAGAGTCCTCAAAGAAAGCCGAGACTCGGGATGGCGGGAATTATCCTTTCTGCGAAAGGCTCTGCGATATTGGCTTCGATTGAACGAATGTGCTGTCGCTCGGGCAATCGAACCAGCCAATTCAGATGAGGACAAAGAAAAACCCATCCCCGATGAAGGAGATGGGTCATCTGTGTCAGTCTGAGAAATCTCAAGCGACCTTCCGACGATACGCAACAACCAGAGCCAATGTTCCGAGTCCAAGGAGAGCGTAGGTGGATGGTTCTGGGACGGTTTGATTTGTTACTGAGAAAGTGCCTCCATCAACTGCTGACGAAAACAGATTTAATTTATCTACGAAATCTGGTGGGCACAAAAGGGTATTTTTATAATAATATTCAAAGTTTTTAAGTGCTGTTTTATCACCACTTATGGAAGCATATATACTTAGTTCAGGGAAATAGTTAGTGTTAAAATTAATAGACCAATCACCAATAAGTTGGTTTGGAGACGATAACATAACGTGTTCCTGCTGTCCCTGCAAGACATCACCAGCAAAAATCCATCCAGCTGGAGCAGGAGCTCCGTTTAGCCACGGGATATTGAAGTCATAGGATTGATTAGCATTTAAAAAACCAAAGTTTTGACCGAATAAAAAACTTCCGCTACCTTGTGTTAAATCCCACGCACTAATATATGAGCTTGAAATGTCAAACTTTGGCTTTATATGTACTGTATAATTTGCTTTCGCATTTCCAGCGAATGAGGTGAGTCCTGCGGCGAGCGCAAGAGCGAGGATGGTTTTTTTCATAGTTGTTGGGGGGTGATTTTTAGTTTTATTTTTGCAAAAAAATGTTTTTTGTGTCAAGGCAAAAAGAAGGGAAGGGGAACGCAACATTTTCGTCCCATAGCCTGTAGCGATTCCTTCGCTCTTTGCCCTAACCAGTTACCCCCACCTCTCCGGAACCTCTACGGAGCGAACGACCTCTCCGGAAGAACGAGAACTCGGGCTGCCGGTAGAGAGTGGGCCTTTTGGGGTTTCAGCTTTTCCGCGTCTCCCGTTAAGTCGTCTTCTTCCTTCGTAAAACCATCAGCATTCGGATGACTCAAATTCCGAAGAAAGCGTAGGTAGCCACTAAAAATCTGCTCACTGTTAAACCAACTGCTTAATAGATTATTCCGCAGATCGCCGCGGTGATCCAGGATGCAAGATTTGCACCAACCATCGCCTTAAGAGAAATACGCGCAATTTCACGTCGCCGCTCTGGAGCCATAGCGGATAGACCTCCTATATTGATTGCTACTGAACCCAGATTTGCAAAGCCACACAGTGCAACCGTGGCAATCAACTGGGTCTTGGGCGTAAGGGAATAGGAACCTTGCCCATGGATCACTCCAGCGAGTTCCCCGTAGGAAACATATTCATTCATTAGGATCTCGGTCGCCATCAGGCGTGCGACGTGAAAAGCCTCATGCCACGGAACTCCCATAAGAAATGCAAGTGGCGTCAGTAAATAACCCAGCATATCCTGAAGCTTAAGATTACAACCGAGTCTGTGCATTGGAATGGAGATTATCCAGTTTGCCAGCGCCATGATCGCGATAGCAACGAGCACCACAACGAGTACATTCATAGCGATCCTCGCACCGGCAAGCGCACCTTCGGCTATCGCGTCAAAGACACCCGAGGAATCCTGATGTACATGCAAATCTACTCGACCCTCCGTCACTCTCGAGTCGGTTTCTGGAACCATGATCTTAGCAACTATAATCCCCACTGGAACACTCATTATCGAGGCGGCAATCAGCCATTCAGGGTTCATTCCCAAGGCTGCGTAACTGATCAGGGCAGAACCTGAAATGGTAGCCATCGATGCAGTGATCGACGTGAACAGCTCAGAACTCGAAAGGCGCACCAGATATGGTTTGATAAGAAGTTGACACTCAACCTGACCAACAAAAACAGCCGCGGCGCACGAGAGGGCTTCAGGAGCGCTGAGTTTCATCGTCTTAACTAGAAAACCGGCCAGCAGACGGATTAGTTTTTCCATGAAACCCAGATAATAGGCTAGACTGGTGAGCGAAGAGATGAAGGTGATCGCTGCAAAAATACGTACGGCGAAGATGTACCTGCCTTTAACCAGTTCGGGACCGAGCAAAAAGGTCGCCCCATCGAGGGAAAACTCAAGAAGTCTATCGACGCAGCCACCTAGGGCAGAGAAAACTGCTCTTGTCGGGGGAAACTTCAGGACTAGGAATGCTATCACTACCGTGATGGTCAATCCGATAGCTATCAGCTTCCAGTCGATGGCACATCGATTCTCCGAGAGAATGACTGCAGCGAGAAGAAGAATGCCAATGCAGAGAGCGGGGAGGATGAGCTCTTTTACGGACATCAGTAAATCGGTGTGCATATCGGTCAGGATTTATTAATAGGTGATGGTTGGATATTTGGCCGTTGCGGTGTTATCTACCATTACCATCGTGCATTGATCGCACATGACAGCTGACAGCTCCCTCAGTAGGAGACGCGGCTTACGATTGTTAGGGCAAGATGTTGAGTAAAGCCAATGCTCATGTATTGAATTAGGGTCTTATGTAGTTGATACGATGCTGATGGGGTATAACCCCCTGATCAGCAATTAGGAACAAATATTCAAAAGGTGCGCACGTTTGTGAGGGCAGACTTCGGGAGGTGATACGCTTCTTTTACAACGGATCTTGCCGAGGCAATCGGTTGTCTAGAGCTTGGTATGTTCCAAGATGATTGGGACACTCTAGAGACATTACCGCCGTAGCAACGAAGCCCATACCGCAAAACTTTTTTCAGAAAGGATAATCCCGTGACGTGACCTCGGTGATTTAAGCCAGTTGGTGTGATAGTCTTTGGGTTCAACCAACCCCAAAGACCATGAAAGGAAAGAGACACAGTACAGAGGACAAGATCAGGATCTTGAGGCAGGCAGACGCT
>Ga0304729_1000129_pt1 | contig 49560 bp, 67 predicted proteins | sample C_131016_MF_Meta_FD_190475 | JGI IMG/M metagenome (GOLD analysis project Ga0304729, IMG submission 190475) | Freshwater microbial communities from Lake Croche, Canada to study carbon cycling - C_131016_MF_MetaG (v2) (version 2) | ecosystem: Environmental > Aquatic > Freshwater > Lake | place... | reverse complement strand
TTTTATTAGAAAGAATTACGAAACTAACAAAAGAAGGGAAGATTCTGAAACCAATTATTTAAGCTTTTTTCAAAGCCCAAACAAAAAGTTGTGGTTTATCCAACTACAACAACTAATTAATAACATATCATTTTCAAAATGTCAAGGGATAAAGTCTATGTATTTTTCTAACAACAATCTTAAAGCATCTTTCTTTCTATCGTATTGAAAGCCTGTTGCCTCATCTACTAAAGCTGTTATACCAATATCAGCAATTGCACCTAATAAAATTTCAGCTTGCTTTGCAGTGTCTATTTGCTGTCTATCTAAAATACCTTCTCGTCTAGCCTGTAAATATAATTTACATAACCTAGTTAATAATGTTGCTTTGTAGCCACTTACAACCGCTCCGTTATCTTCATATTTGATAGGCTGGAACACAGCTAAATCATCAATATCTATAAGGCTTACTATACCTTTAGACCCTAAAAAAGGGGGTATCTGGTTCCACCCATGATTGGGTATTCTTTCATTTAATGTTGCCATAATTCTTTGCGTTTTTTCTTTTGATAAGCCCCCCCTAGTTCTTGCAAAGGCTTCAAATATTGACGTTGCAGATAATATCCTTGTTTCATCATCAAGAACGGCACAATTTAATTCAAGCCCCTATTTCCTCTAAAATTTGCGACATGCTTTGCTTACGTTTTTGTTGCTTTTTCGGTTGATGCTTTGCTTTGTATTTAGCCAAAGCTTTTTTAAAGCAAGGGTCATTTTCAACATAAGCGATTTCCCTTTCCGCCCTTTCCTTATGTTGCAAAGTTAGCCAAATTCCTTTTATTTTATCCCAGTTTTTATAAACTCCCTCCTGAATTAAAAAATACATTCCCCTTGTCCGGTCTTTTATCCCGTCCCCCCCATATTGATAAACTTTCCCAGTCAAAATCGCACGAAATTCAGGGCAGTAAGCTTCGGGTTGATTTTTAAAAATATCTTTGTTAATTTGTGGCACAAGGCTTTCAATGTGTTTTATTTTTAAATATTTTCCCATATCTTTTGAAATGCATTTGACTTCAGGATTTTTTAACAAAAACATATTATCGCCGTATCCTATCGCCTTTCTTTTGATAAAGCCTAACTCATCCATTTTGCAACTTATCCAACCTTCAAATTCTGCAATACGTTTTTGAGTAAGCGGGTAATTGTTTTTGATTTTCTTAAGTTGTTTCTTTTTTTCAGGAATTAAATCATAATAATTTTTTTCTTCATCAAAAAATGCTATATTGCCAACGATTGGAGGATATTCTTCAAAGATTTCTCCTTGACCGGGGAAATTCCCATTCAAAATTGCCTCAATTTCTGCATCGTGATTTTTTCGGTTAATTTCCTGAAATTTTTTCATTTCGGTTTCGTTGACAAAAGCGGAGGCATTCTCCATTATCGTAAATGACGTCAGAATGGTCGTCACTGCTCCAGTAATAATTCTGATAAGGAATAATTTTAAATCGTATTTCATAGATATAAATAATTGTTTCAATTAAAGTATAATATAAATAATTTAGGAAATCAACTATTAATTTAAAAAAGACCAAAAAGACACAAGCCTTTCTTTAAAAAAAATTGAAAAAAGTATAGACTTTTCAAACTTTTTACCTTATAAATGTTTGTAGATAAAAGTTTTATAGTATATTTTTTATGAAAACATTAAAAAGGGACGGGTCTTTGCAAATGGCATTTCACAGAATGATGAAAACCCTTGAAGAGATGGAAAAGCTTGCCTCAAAAAAAGACAATAAAGATAATCCGCATAAAGATGTTAAAATAAACCGGACGAATTCGTCCGGTTTAAAAATGAACAGGTAAGCAAAAGTCGGTTTATTTGATTTTTAAAAATCATAATTTATCCTTTTGCTTTTTTAGAAGTTCTTCCTTTAGAGCAGAGGCAAGATTTGTGAATTCATCGTAAATTGAAAGCGGGACATAGAAAGTTTTATTTTTGCTAGCCTCGCCTTCTCTTTTTTTTCTGCCCGCATTGGGGCGGAACCCCCCACGTTTAGATTTTGAATTAGATTGTTTCATAAATTTATTTAATGATTATTGTTTATTTTGTTGTTATAAAATTTAATTATAAAAATTTTTCATAACTATAAATTTATATTTTTTCATTTTCAGTTTTTGAAATAGAACTTACATCCCACGATTTACTAAATTCCTTATCTTTAAATAAAGATGCGAGCCCAGTTATCTGTTTTAATCGTAAAAGTTCGTCCGCATCCATTCCGATCTGTTTCAAAATCCAAGCATCTCCCATACCAGATTCCACCATTTCTTTTACAATATTGCTCATTAACCCAATATCATGAGAGCCTCTTGCCCGATTATGCCTTATTGTAGAAGCCATGCGTTCTGTAATTTCTTTGTCAATTAAAACAACTGGAAGCATTCCATTCTCTCGCTCAAATATTCTTTTACTTTCCTTCAAAATGGTATATCTGTGAAAACCATCAACAATGATGTATTTTTGCTTCTCTTTGTCAAAATAACAAACTACGGGTTGCGTGTAACCGTCTTCCCAAATAGACGTTTCAAGTAATTTCATTTCAGGAGTGGCAACGCTATTAGGATTGTAATCGTTCGCTTCCACCTCCTCAACGGGAACGGGTCTAACATTATATACGGGGCTTTTAAATTGTGTCATATTTTTACAAGATTGATTGATATTTTTTTATAGCATCTTGGCGTTTTTTAAGCTCTTCCTTAGTTTGTCCGAAGCCTAAAGTTTTGCAAGACGTGTCATTCTTCATAATAGCTATACACATACGCTTATATGTCGGTAATAAATTTGGGTTTTTAATGTCAATTTCTTCAAGATATTCTTTGAATTTAACTATTTTATAATCTTTTGAATAAGCGCGATTATTAATAGGCACACCCATGTCTTCAAATTCAACTTTCCCATTCAATTCATTTACCATACTACTCGGCAAAGCCCCCCCTTTCTCTAACCAATACGCGAAAGATACGTGAAGTTTTTTTAAATAATGCTCTTTAGTTTCAGCGGGAAGAGTGTCTAACAAAAAATACATATATTGCTTCCAAGTAAAGTGTTGCGGTTTCGAAATATTTCTCCAACCCATAGCGGAAGTCCCGCCGTATATTGCGGTAAAATTAACTCCGTTCACTCGCCCAATTAACTTGCCCCAATTGTTAGGGTCTAGCACTTTGTAAAGTTTTAAACTTTCTGCGGCACAATCATTAAAAGGACTGGCGACTCTCATTTCGTGAACACCAAGCCCAGCTTGATACATTAAATCATACAATTTATTGTATGTATATCTAAATTTAGCATTTGCAATCCATATATCTTCCGTTTCCCAATCGTAAATAGGGTATGCGTTGTAGCAATTTTTTAAAACAATAGACGTGTAACTTTTTGATTTAAATTCGTTTTTATCGGAAAATTTAGCAATTGCTTTGTAACGATGCAAACTTTCTTGCGTCCTTATTCCTATTAAAAAGCAAGTCAATTTATCTTTTGAAATCCATTTAGCGAATTTTACGTTAAATTCATAATCCGAAACTTCGCAATCAAAATCAAACGGGTGATTTTGTTCGTTAATGCTGTTCTGTGGTAAATTTCGGCACCAGATTTCTTTTTCCGATACTTTCCAAGGTTGCCAATAATTTTGAAACATAGAGGTCGAACACTGGGCTTTAATGGGGAGGCATACCCAATATTTTTTTATACCTTCAAAAGAATTGAAAGCTTCAGTGACATAATCTGTTGTTGCCTGATACTGTGCCTCATAATCCATATGATACATAGCCAATTTATGAAGCTGGTTTGTTTTCTTCGCAAAATCGTAAGCTAAATTTAACAATACTCCACTATCTTTACCGCCAGAAAACGAAACAATAATTTGTTCAAAATGGCTGAACAAAAATTCCATTCTTTCTGCGGATGCTTCCAAGACATTTTTATTTTGATATTTTTTTCTCATACTCATTGATAAAATTTATTAAATCTTTTTCTTTTTTAATACCCGAACCCGCTGGCTTCATTTCTTTGGTAATAATTTCAAAAAATTCTTCGCATGCAATTTCTATAATTTCTTGCATTTTTTTATTTGGCTGAAATTCTCTTATTTTGAGAGCGTAATCGGTAAAAGAATTGTTATCTCCCACTCCAATCGCCAAGAACCCGACAGACGACTTAACCAGTAGCATTTGCATTTGTAATTGCAAAGTCCAAGCAAATGAAGGCTTATTTCCGTATTTATTCCATTGCGAAAGTAAGGTTGTTTTGCATTCAACCACAGCCCCATTTTTACAACACATATAATCTAAATAAGCTCCTAAACTCCCCCCTTTAACATTTTTCATACTCCATAATTGAGAAGTAAAATCCATTTCGCTATATAACGGAACGGCTTTTTTAAATCTTAAAAATATTTCTTCTTCCAATCTTTCCCCCCTTGCCGTGAAAACTGTGCTTTGACTTTCCTGAAAAGCTTTATATATTTCCGTAGAAATGGTTTTTTCCAAATAAAGCCCTAAAAGACTGTTGTAAGTCGGCTGTGTTTTTATAAAATTAAACTGAACGTCATCTATAACTTTCTTCTTTAAAAGCATTTCCGAAGTTGCACTTAAAACTTCAAAGATTTGCGATGCCGTTACACTATACTTTCTATCCCAAGTCATGTTTTTATAATTATAATTCATTTATTCCGTTATTTTTAATAAAATCTTTAATGTTATCAAGGCAACTTGCCTTTTTCGCCAAAGAAGCCATAATTAATTGGCATAGCCCAGTTTTAACCGTATAATTTATAACATTGCAAGCTTTCTCTTGCCCAGTTCTATAAATCCGGTGCAAGCTTTGCTCTTTATCCTTGTAATCGAATGTTTGTGAAAAATAAATTATATTGTTTGCAAATTGGAGATTTAAACCTAGACTGCCACAACCATAAGTGCAAACCATAATGTTTTTAAAATCTTTAAATTCAGAAAGTCCAGATTTATTTTCTCCCGTATAAATCGCTACTTTATCTTTACCGAACAGATTTTGCATAATTTCTACTTGCTTAATAAAGCTAATATAAATTATTACCTTTTCGTCTCTCCCCACGATTTCCGCAACATCTTGCTTTATGCCCTTTAAAGAAGCTTTACATGGCTCATAGATTTGCTTCAATTTTTGAGCCAATCCTAAAAATGAAATTCCAGATTCCGCTTTTGAAAAATTTTCCAAAACTTCAAACTTTGCTTTTGAGTATTTTAAACTTTCCGTCTTGTTTAATTTGAATATTCTTTCAGTTCGATTCAAATCGGAATATTTTTCCAAATCTTCATCAAAAATGTAAGGGCGTAATATTTCAATCAAAGCTTCTTCGTTATGAGGGCGACTCCACCTTGTCCAGCTTCTATTTTGTCCATCAAGAGTGTATTCTAAAAATCTTTTAGCAAATTCCTTTTCGCCCATATTCAAAATTTTAGGACTCAAAAATTCAATTTGTGGGTATAAATCGTATAATCCTTTCGTTATCGGAGTCCCATTTAAAATAAGTTTAAATTTGAACAAATGAGATACGGAAAGCAGTCTTTTAACCTTTTTAGCTACTAAATTTTTTATTTTCAAACTTTCGTCTATTACACAAAAGCATTTATTTTTATGAACTAGCTCATACAATTCTAAAAATTTTGTTTTAGCGGAGGCGATACCCTCTGCGGTAAAAAATAAAAATGGTTTATTAACGCCGCAATATTCTATCCATTTACGGACTTCTTGCCGATAGTTTTCAGAATTTAAAATGCAAGCAGGAGCAATCCAGACAATGCAATCCGTATCAAGTTCCTTATGCTTAATTAACGCCATTGCAACTTTTGTCTTTCCTGAACCCGGCTTCATAAATAAAGCTCCAACTTTTAATTTGGAAAATTTATCAAAAGCGCGTTGTTGCAAAATATCAATTTGTTTCATACATTAATTCATCTAGTGGTTTCTGATTTTTAACTGGCTCTATAACGCTAGGCATGTGAATATAATTTAAATATTGGAGTTTTTTTTCAATCGCAAACGCCTCCTCTATTAAAATATGATTTCCTTGTTTTGCAATTTTAAATTTAAAATTAGGAATCCAAATTTTTTGCTCGCATTTCACAAGAAAAAGAGTTGCTTTTTCAGTTTTATGCAAAATATCGTAAATTTTAACTCTGACTAATGCCACAATTTTACAAATAAAATATTATAAATATCTTAGGGTTTTACCTGTAGTAGAAAACTCTAACCCAAACATTCCTAAATTTTCCCGAACAAACCGAGATGCGTGTAATCCGAACTTTAATTCGTTCGCAAGTCTGTATAATTTCCATTTCATTTCCGAGTATTTAGTCCCAACTTCGCTGTTCCCACTTTTTTCGCTATAGCCAAAAATTTCCAAGAAAACCCCCATTAAATAGCTGGGCAAACCGCCCCCCCTTCCCTTTAATGATAGCTCTACATCAATCAGCGAAAGATGTTGTTTGAATGTTGAAATATTGGTCTCAAGAGCCACTTTAACAGCTTCGTCTATTCCGGATGATTCTAGTAACCTTATTCCCTTTTCGCAAGAGTCGGTCAAGGTAGCCATTCTGTTATCTTTGTATTTTCTGTTTTTCTTTTGTCTCGCAGAAGGCTCCGCCACTACTACCGACTCAATTTTTGAGCCAATCACCTCTTCGTTCGGAGCATCACAAATTTCAGCAACGCTTTCTAAATTTTCTGCAACTTCAGACCTTCCCCCTACTTCACTATCAATGCCGAAGTAAGCTTCAAACTCTGCGGAGTTTAGCTCCTTTTCCTCAATTTTAACATTAAATGTAGATTTTCCTTTACCGTTCCTGAATGCCTTAAATTTGAATTCATCGGTATAGCTAATTTCCATTAAATAGCCGCCTTTTCCAGACTGTTTAACGCATTTAGCGGGGTGCCAAAACATAAGTTCAGATTTGGGCAATTTAATCAAAACCGCCTTACCTGTTGATGATTGTATTAAATTTGAGTTAGCTTTAACTGTTTTCCATTTGTTTGTCATATGCTTAATAAATAATTGTTTCATTTATATATTAAACCATATCTTTTGATTTGTCAATCAAAAAATCAAAGATTTTAAAAATAGTTTGAAATTTGCGGAAAATCAAGGTGAAGTGCCATTTAGCAAAAAATTAGCAACTTACTTAGCCTGAAAAGGTTTAGGCGTTTATATATTTACTTCCCCAAATTTATATTAACCTTTCTTTTTCATAAGGCATTTTAAAAACAAGTTTTCAACTTCTTTAGGATTTGCCTTAATGTTTGCCATTGCCTCTTTATCTTTAAGAATGAGGGCTTTTTTAGTTGTTTTAAGGGTTTTGGTGGGGTTATTCTTCTTTGTCATCTATAATTTGGATTAATTCTTTTATCAAATATGCCTTCACTTCTCCATTAACTCTCTTTATTTCTCCGTTAACAACATAATAAACTTTAAACGGGTTATCTTCATTTTTGTTTAACATTGCTTCTTTTATATCGTCGTTATTAAACAATATTTGTATTTCTTTCATTTCAACCGAGTCTATTATTCCCTTTACTACAAGACTCCCACTAGGTGTTTTTTTAATAGATAATTGCAAAATTTCATTTTGAAATTCTTTTTGTAAATTTTCGTTTAAAGCAATAATACCTTTGTCTATTTCGTCACTAATAGCTCTTGCTTCCACCCCGTTAAAAGTAAAATTATTTGTTATAATATTATTTTTTCCAGCTTCAAAATGTATTTTTCCATTGTAATCATTTGCTGAATGTTTTAAAACAGTTCTTAACTCAATTAATTCCTGTTTAGTTAATCTGTGTCCTAATTTCTCTTCTAATTCTGGCAATTTTTGTTCTAAAAAATGACTAAATTGCATTTTGAGATATTCGTTGAAATCTTTAATAATTTCTTGCGGAATTAATGTTGTCAAAAATCTAACTACTTTAACAATTTTGCTACCTTCCTTTAACTCATTTACGTATAGCTTTACATTTTCATCAATATTTTTATAATTTTTTTGTGTAAATCTTTTATATTGATTGTGTAATGCTAAAAATGAATTACTAAAATCATACAATTCTATAGGCTTTGTATTTTCAATTTTTATTAATAAATATTCATTTTCATCTAAAACCTCACTCATATATTAAGCAATTAATTCTTTGTATTTTAATCTTCCTTTAACATTATCAAAGAAAGTTTCAAACCTTGTGTTGTTTGTAAAAGCCCTTGAATTATACTTAAAATTAAACTCATTCAAATATCTTTGCAAGTGCTTTTTACTTACCCAGTGATGGATACCATATATACTACGTTTCAGTAAGCTAAAAACTCCTTCTACGCCGTTTGTAGTTATTTTAACTGCAATCCTAGAATTATTGCTTTTTTCATACCTTACATATTCCTCTTTAGAATGATTTACTGTATTGTGGCTATAATACATTTTTAGAGTTTTATAATAGCTTGCTTCATCGGTTGTAATGTTAGAACCTATTTTAACACTCTGCATTATCTTTTCTCCTAAATCGTAATATCTGCTTGTTTCGGTATGGAAGGTTTTAACCTTCCCTGTTTCTTCATTCTTAATTCCAAGAACTACTGCTTTTGTGGATTTATTTTTCTTTTCCTTATGTTTGTTTTCCTCTTTACCACCTACATAAGTTTCATCTATTTGAGAAGTTCCTTCAAACATATCAAGCCCACCGCTTGCAACTTCTCTAAGTCTTTGTAAAACAAACCAAGCCGTTTTTTGTGTAATGCCTACTTGATTTGCAAGATTAATAGAGGAAATCCCTTTTTTATTAGCACTCATAAGGTAAATACATATAAACCATTTTTGTAAAGAAATTCTACTTTCTGCAAAAATAGTTCCTTTACGAATAGAAAAATCATAATCACAAGATTTGCAACGGTTTTTTTTAAAATCTTGAAACTCAATAATTTTAGAAGATTTGCAACGAGGACAACTTTTACCATTAGCCCATAGTTTAGATTTTAGATATTCATAGCACTTCTTTTCAGTATTAAAAAATTTGGTAAATTCTAATAAAGTTTTAAACATAAACAATTTCTTATTTTTATACTAAAGTATAAAACATAATCCTTAAAAAGTCAAGTAAAATATGAAAGAAATTGCGATTTAGGGGAAGTAAATATATAAATGCCAGGTTTTATACAGTTTGACACTTGACACTTGATATTTAACATTTAACATTTGACACTTACGCATTTTTACTTGACACTTTTAAATTAAGGCTTTATTATTGAAAAAGTGGAAATTTGACACTAATATTGAAAAATGACACTTTTACATTATTATTAAATTATGATAAAAACAATTAACAGGCACTTATTCTTTTTAATAGCTTTGTTTCTTTTAGCTTCTTTAAATTTAGCTTTTGGATATGATAGGAAAGAATATGGAGGTTGGAAACAAAATCTACAAACAGGTTGCAATACAAGGCAAGAGATATTGCTTACAAGATATATTAAGGTTTATGAAAAAGTAGGAAAATGTAAAATTTCTGGACTTTGGATAGATTTTTACACGGGTGCATTACTTTCGGATTGGAATAAAATTGATATAGACCACCTTCTGCCTGTTGCCTATTATGATAAGCATTGTAGAAAGAATAAATCTTTAAAAGAAATAAGGAAGTTTTATAATGATACTGAAAACCTTGTTATTACATCTAAAGAAGAAAACCGCAGAAAAGGACATAAAACAAAAGAACAGTATGCCCCTTTGATTAAAAATGAAACAAGGCGTAAGGCTTACATTGAGAAATATGATAAAATATATAATAAATATTGTAATTAATACATGCAAATACATATTTTAAAAGTGATTTATGGAAAATAAAATTATACACGGAGACTGCCTTTCCGTTCTTAAAACGCTTGAAGATGAAAGTGTGGATTTAATATATTTAGACCCTCCCTTCTTTTCTAACAGAAATTACGAAGTGATATGGGGGGACGAAGGCGAAAAGCGGAGTTTTGAAGATAGATGGAGCGGAGGAATGCAACAATACATAAGTTGGTTGCACGAAAGGGTATCAGAAATGCACAGAGTTTTAAAGAAAACAGGTTCAATTTACCTGCATTGCGACCACCACGCAGATGCCTACATAAGAGTTCAAATCCTAGACCCCATCTTTGGTGAGAAGAATTTTAGGAACGAAATTGTGTGGTGTTATTCACGAATGGCTTCAAAAGGGCAAAAACAATTTAGTAAAAGTTCTGATACAATTTTTTGGTATTCAAAATCAACGGAATGGACATTCAATGTTGATAGTATAAGAATGCCATATTCAGAATCGTCTAAAAATAGAGCAGGTTATAAAAAAACATCACTTGGCGGTGCAGCTCCAAAAAGCGGAATTTGTGAATTAAATGAAATCGGTAAATTTCCAGAATGTTGGTGGTCTGATATTGGAATAGTTAAAGGAAATTCACATGAACGCATCGGCTACCCAACGCAGAAGCCAGAAGCTTTGCTTGAAAGAATAATTAAGGCATCTTCGAGTGAAGGGGACGTAGTTCTTGACCCTTTCCTTGGCGGAGGCACTACAATTTCAGTGGCAGAAAAATTAGGCAGAAAGTGGATAGGAATAGACCAAAGCATGATAGCCGTAAAGGTAAGTGAAGGCAGAATTGAAAAACTCAAAAAGTATGAATTGAAAAATGAATAATAAAATAAATAAAATCTACAATGGAAATAATATTGAAATTTTAAAAGATTTTCAAAATAACAGTTTTGACTCAATTATTACTGATTTTCCTTATGGATTGCAAGATGTAGACGCATTAAAGCTAATAAAAGAAGGTGGAAATAATGCTTCAGGCTTTCTTGGTAAAGAATGGGACTGCTTACCCTCAATTGAAATGTTAAGTGAGTTCTTACGAGTTCTTAAAACAGGCGGGTGGTTAATCACAACATTTACGCCGAGACAAGATTTGCAATGTGTTTTGCAATATAGATTATTAGAAGCTGGATTTGATATAAGCTTTAGTTCAACTTACTGGGCTTACGCTTCAGGTTATCCGAAAGCTTCTAATTATGGTAAAGTAACCGATAAACATTTAGGAGCAGAGAGGGAGAAAGTAGGTTTATCAAAAAATATAAATCATCAAGAAAGAAAAGATAGCAATATAAACCAACAAACCGTGATAACCACAGGAAATCCTTTTAAAGATAACGAAAACCAAATGCAGAAAGTAAATTATCTAACAATCCCTGCAAGCGAAGAAGCAAAATACATTGACGGCTTACATTCAAATTCTCTTAAACCTGCTGTAGAAATTATTATTGTGGCACAAAAACCTTTCAAAGGTGCTAAATTTCAACAAGCTTTAAAATGGTATTACGAACGCAAGGAATTATTGGAGCAAGGCATTAAAGAAGAAGATTTAAGTTTGCATACTAAAAATGCGAGTGGTGGGGTTAGAATTGATGATGCAAGAATACCCGCTGAAGAAAATGATTTAAAAGAAATGATAAAAAAAGGAGAAAGTTTTGTAGAAGCAAGTAAAAAAGACACAAACACTATATTTCCAAATTTTGAAAGATTAGAACCAAACCATAACGGACGCTTTCCTGCAAATTTGCTCGTAAGTGATAATGTTTTAGATGTGGGGAGAAACATTAAAAGTGGGGGCAATGAAAAACAATATAATAGACAATTTAAAGAAAACGATGATTTTTTAAGTATTTTAAACAAGCGCAAAAACGTAAAAGCTATATTGCAAAAAAGTGAAGGAGACTTCTCAAGATATTTTTCAGTTGACGCTTGGACTAAAAAGCATTTACCTGAATTGTATAAATTAAATAAGAAGTGCTTAACTTTAGAAAAAGACGCAGAAAAGATTTATCCGTTTTTTAATGTTGCGAAACCTAGTATAAATGAAAAAAATTTAGGGCTTCAGGAGTTTGAAAAGGTTCAAATTAAAAAAGCTGTTCAAAGTGAGTTTAATGATAATAAAAATCCTAACCCCCCCAGTTGCAACACACACCCGACTTCAAAGCCTATTTCATTGTTTGCTTATCTTATCTCCTTATACTCAAGTGAAAATGATGTTATCCTTGACCCTTTCTGCGGAAGTGGTACAACCTGCATTGCAAGTATTTTAACGAATAGAAAGTTTGTAGGCATTGATATAACTGAAGAGTATTGTAAGATTGCAGAGGCAAGGATTAAATATTGGAAGAAACAAAAAGAGGAAAGGGATTTTTTTAAAGATAATGTTTTAATTTAAATATGATTAAATACACAGGTGGAAACCACAGCTTAAGAGTAGCAAAGGTAAATAAGAATGATGAATTTTACACTCAACTTGTAGATATTGAAAACGAGTTAAAACATTATAAAGACCACTTCAAGGGCAAAACCGTTTTTTGCAATTGTGATTTAGAGTGGAGCAATTTCGTAAAATATTTTCAAAATAACTTTGAAGAACTTGGATTAAAAAAGCTTTTATTTAGTGGATATAATAAAGAAAGCAACGTAGGAGATTTCCGCTCTCCCGAATGCATAGAATTGTTGAAAGAGGCGGATATTGTTGTCACCAACCCGCCCTTTTCTTTGTTTCGGGAGTATGTTTCGCAATTAGTGGCATATAATAAAAAGTTTTTGATAATGGGTAATCTTAATGCAATAACTATGGTGGGGATTTTTGCCTTGATAAAAGAGGGCAAATTATGGCTTGGTTCTGGTTTTAAACATACTGCACGAAAATTTAGAGTTCCAAATGATGCTGTATTTTACGGGACTAGCAAGAATGATTTCAATGCGGATAAAGATGGCAATAAATACATCACGCTCCGAAGCACAAAATGGTTCACAAATCTTGACTATAACAAAAAGCATGAAGACTTAATTCTATACAAAAAATATACGCCGGAAGAATACCCGCATTATGATAACTACGATGCAATAAATGTTGATAAAACTAAGGATATTCCTGCGGATTGGTCTGGTGCTATGGGCGTTCCTATAACATTTTTAGATAAATTCAACCCTAACCAGTTTGAGATTATCAAATTTAAGTTAGGGGATGATAATAGGGAATTGAAGATAGGAGGGAGAGTTCCGTATTGTAGAATATTAATTAGAAACAAAAAAGTATGACCGTTAAATTCCACAAAACACTTTTTTTTATAGACGTTCTACTCCCTTTAATGGATAAGCATTCAACTGCAGCAATAAAGGCAATGCCTAATATGATAACACAAATATCAATGTTGTATTCAGGCAATATAGATGACGGCTTTAAAAATTGGCGTAGAGAGGGAAGGGATTTGGAAAAATGGAGAAAAGGCGGTAAAAAGACTTATGCACAAACATTTCCAGAGAAAAAAGAGGCTACGCATCTTGAAGATTGTTTTGAAAGAGAGTTCTCCGAAAAAATCAAGCAACACGTTTCAGAAGACGTGAAAAGCGTAGAAAAAAAGGCAAAAAAGAAAGTTGAAAAAACATTGAAAAAAGAGAACGAGGTCGTGACAGATTGTCACGCACCGAAATTGCCCGCAGAAGAAGAAAGTTCAGCAGAGAAAAAAGAACATGTTATTACTTTTAGCACCGCAATGGCTGAAATCGTTTTCAAAAACAATAAGGAAATTTTAGACAAGATTGCAAAAGATAGGAACGCATTCGCAGAAGATGTTGTGAAGATGTTTGAAGAAAGAAAAGAAGTAGTGGCTAAATTAAAAGCAAAACGGGAACAATATATTGAGTTGGCTGGACAATTGCAGGAAATAAAAATACAAGGTATTTCTTTTAAAGATGATGACAGTAAGCAGATTTTGAACGAAATGGAAAGCATAAAATATATTGATGAATTTGAGGGAAGAGGCGAAAACGGGGCAACGGGTGAAATGATACAACGAGAAAAAACTGCGACAAAAGAGCAATACGTAAATTCTTTTATCCAAATATCAAATATGATACACGCCAAACTATCCGTAATAAATTCAGAAATAAAAAACTTGAAAGATTGGCTCAAAGATATTGAAGACAGAGTAAAATTTTATGAAAATGTTAATAGGGTTGATTTAGGTTATGGGGCTAAAACCAAAATGCAGGCTGAAATATTTAAAATCTTGGTTGAAGCAGATAATTTTGCAAAAGAAAAAGACATGACGCAAATTGGCAACGAAGAAAGCAGTAAAGAGGTAATTATTAAGGTTTTACCGGTAGAAGGAAAAACAGAAGAAGAAATAATTAATAATAATTAAAAATATGAAACAAATAAAAAAAGAAGTGACCGAAAAAATAACAGTAACGACTGATTGGGATTTGCTCAATATTATTATGGTAAATTCGCCAGAGGCTACAGTAAATGCATTAAACAAGGAAAAACAAAATGCTTAATATTCCAACAATAGCTTTACCTAATAAGCTAATGCCGTTATTGAGTGCTCCCAATAGATATATTATAGTTTATGGCGGGCGTTCAGGAGCAAAAACGGGCAGTATTGTAAGGAGTAGAATATTGAAGATGCTATCTTCAAAAAAGCAAATGATAATATTAGTAGTAAGGGAGACCATGGCTTCATTAGGGGATAGTTGTCACGCAGAATTTGCAAACTGTATATTGGAGTTTGGATTGCATAAATATTTTAAAGTAACTGAAAAGAAAATAGTTTGCACCATAAATAATAGCTATATTGCTTTTAAAGGAATACGAACAAACCCGCAGGAAATAAAAGGGTTCGCAAATGCTGATGAATGTTGGGCGGAGGAAGCAGATAATATCTCTAAAAAAAGTTGGGATTTTTTAGTGCATACTATTAAAAGGCAAGGCTCACAAATATTAGTTAGTTTTAACCCAAAAAATTTCAGTGATGAAACATATCAACGTTTTGTAGTGAACCCCCCAGAAGATAGTTTGGTAATAAATATTAATTATTACGACAACCCATTTATTTCAAACACTTCTTTGAAGGAGATAAAGGAATGGCACGCAGTAAGACCGCAAGATTACGAACATATATTTCTTGGAAAAGTCAAAGAATATAGCGAAGCTTTAATATTCAAAAATAAATTTGAAGTTAAAGAATTTAAAGAATACAATTGGTTTGAAGTTTTAGGAAGGCAATTTTATTATGGGGCGGACTGGGGATACGCTAAAGACCCTACTTGTATTGTGCGTTGTTTTATACTTGAAGAATTTGCACCCAACACTACAATAAAAGTTCGTAATTTATATATAGATTATGAAGCGGGGGGAACGGAAATTGAGCTAACGCAGATTAACAATTTATTTAGACAAATACCCGATATTAACAAATATTTCGCAGGAAAAGTTGAATATGAACTAGAAAAGCAATTATCTACAATAATGATATACGGTGATAGCTCACGCCCAGAAACCATATCTTTTTTAAGTAACGAAGGATTGCCAATTTATTCGTGCTATAAAACGGAAGTGGAAGAGGGCATCGAGTTTTTAAGAAGCTTTTATAAAATATACATTCACCCACGTTGCACAGAAACAATTAAAGAATTTCAAAATTATAGTTTTAAAATTAACAAAAACAATGATAAAATATTGCCAGAAATTGATAAAAAGGCTGGTTACGACCATTATATTGATAGTATTCGTTATGCTTTAAGTGATTTAATTAAATTGGGAATTCAGGGAGATAGAACATTAAATGCTTATGATTACCAAAAAGCTATTGCCTCTTTGCGGTTTGGTTGAAATTTCAATATATTTTTATGATTGAAGTGTAAATCACTTGTTATAAAAGTTTTCATATTTTAACTTAAATAATTGGGGGTTTAGCAATCCAAGAAAGACCCTACGCTTTACAGTTAGTAAAACCCCCATTTTTCGTATTAGCTCGCTTTTGGACTTGACAAATAGATTTATTGCTTTTAAACTCAAATATAATTATTTGAATAAGTAAAATGGCTTCCGTTCCTAGAAAAGCTAAAAATCCCGATTTAAAACATAATGGTAATACTGGCTTCGGATTTTCAGGAATGTTCAATCCCTTTAATGCTGGCTTCGGAACATCTAGCGGGAGAATAGTGAATAACCAACTATTGGAAATAATCAAAAACCTTGATACATTTATTTCTTTAAACAGACCTCTTCTTGATTTCCTGTTCTTGAAACTGCCTTTAATGGAGAAAATTATTAAATTAGCACCTCAAGAAGCCTTATCAAAAAAATTTACTTATCATTCATTGCAATACTCTCAAGAGGAAATTGATGTTTTTGAAAAAGCATGGGAGGAATTAAATATATTGGATAAGTTGTTAGATGCTAACTGGAAAAAAAGACTTTATGGGGGGAGTGCATTGATAATTGACCTTTTGCCTCAAGGAATGGAGAATAACACTGCGGAGGCACGCAATATTATGAACGCCAATTGGGCTAAACCTTTAAGCGACAAGGAAGTCACAGAAGCAGCTGGAATTGATTTCATAGCAGCTGATTTATGGGAATTATCCATGCTAGGCACAAATATGGAAAGCTCCGTTAATCCACAAACTTTTAATCTTGATGCAGCCGATTCATATTTTTTCTATTATGGTAAAAAAATACATAGAAGTCGCTTAATTCTGTTTAAGGGCGAGCCTGCTCCATCTTTATATGCTCCTATTTATCGTGGTTGGGGCAAATCTTATTTTGAAGGATTACTTGAACCATTAAGGGCTTATATACTAATTTTAACTTTAGCTTTAGAATTAGCTAACGAAAAGAAGATTGATGTGTTTGGAATAGAGGGATTAACTAGCTCCATAGCAGGGGGGCAAGAAGGAAATATAAAAGCCCAAATGAATTTCATACAAGAAGTTAAGGATTTCACTGGTGCAATTACGTTAGATAAAACAAGACATGAATTTACACAAAGACAATTACAAATTGGAGACTTGAGAGAGATAGCGGATTTTTTGACAGAACAACTGGTAGCTAATACGGATTATCCTTACCAAAGATTAATGGGTTCAGCTCCCAACCGTCCTAATAATTTAGGTGGCAATAATGTAGACGCCAAAAATGATAATTATTTTTTGAGATTAGAAAGCATTCAAAAAGAAAATATTTATTACATAAAAGCAATAAATCATTATTTGAGTTTATTCTATTTTGGCAAACCATTGGAAGATTTAAAAATTACTTTTGAAACTTTATATTCTCTTACCCCCGAACAAGAGGAGGCTCAAAAACAAGGCATAGTTGCAAGGTTACAAACATTACATGCATTAAAGCCTGAATTAGTTACTGACGAATTGGTGCGTCAAATAATCAATGAGGGAAAGTTATTACCAATGCAAATAGATGAAATCTTCATTCCCGAAAATTCTTTGAACAACAAGCAACTAAAAAAAGAAAGCTTTTTAAATAAATTCTTTAAAAAATGATAGAGTTAAAAGATTTTTACATTCCTATTTCTGATGACAAAAGGCTAGAGCTAGCTATTGTTGAAATATTTGAAAAGGAACTATTTGAGCCATTATTGGCATCACTAGAAATGAAAAATAATTTTTTAACTCATAATTCTATTGATGACATTAGGGAGGCACTTATAAATGAAAAAATTTTTTATAATAAAATTTTAAATATCTTTTACTCTAAAAAACCTTATGGCACTAAATTGTTTTCTGCGTTACAAAAATTAGGCGGCAAGCTAAATAGACGCACGGGAAATTTTGAAGTAAGTTATTTTGATTTGCCAATTTTTTTACGCACAACTATAGATAAAATTGATTTAAATGCTATTTTGCAAAAAGAAAATTTGCAAAAGGCTTTAAGCGTTATTTCTAAAATTTCCACAGAGGAACAAGATTTGTCTATATATTTTAAAGACACTGGGAATAAATTTAATAAATCGTTTGAAGATAGCTACAAAAAAAAAATAGGGCAAATACCAATTATCAATAAAAAAATTTCTTTAAAAATGAGAGACAAAATAAGTAAAACTTATTCTGATAATTTAAATAAATACATAGCAGGGTTCAAAGAAGAAGAAGTAAGAAAAATCAGAAGTTTAGTTGAGAGGCAGGCATTGGCAGGAAATAGAAGCTCTGCTTTGAAAGAAACCTTAATTAAAGAATACGGAGTTTCTCAAAATAAAGCTAAATTTCTAGCTAGGCAAGAGATGAGTTTATTTATGGCTTCATTGCAACAAGCGGAATTTCAGGAATACGGAGCAAAAAAAATTAAATGGCACACTTCACAAGATGAGAGAGTGCGGGACGAACACAAATTGTTGAATGGTAAGGTATTTTCGTTTGATAATTTGCCAATTATTGATATAAGGACTGGGGAAAGAGGGCTTCCTGGGCAGGCATTTGGTTGCAGATGCACTATGTCTGCTGTTTTTGATTTAAATTAATAACTTTTATTTATGCATATGAACCATTTACATTCAAGAATTTTTAAGCTTTTTAAGGCTGGGGTTGTGAATTTTGATAATACGGGAACGCGCGATATTGGATACATTGCTACGGAAGATTTAACGGAATTTGCTAAAAAATGGGAAGGACAACTATTTTTTAAGAATGGACACTTTGAAGATACGGCAGAAAATCGCAAAAATGAAATTGTGGGTAAGATTAGCGAAACATGGGTAGAAGGAGAATGGGTTGTTGGAACTGGTTTAATTGATGATGAAGGGCTAGATTTATTGCAAAATGGAAAAAGCGTTTCCGTAACATTTCTAGTTTCTAATAAAATTCAAAATAATGTGCGTGATAAAAAAGAAGGTTTTGAATATCATTATAGAGTATTAGACATGATACCCGACCACATAGCTATTGTGGATAACCCAAGATACGAAGGTGCGGGTTTAAAACATAATTCTTTGAGCGATACCATTATTTGCAATATGCATTTAAAGGAAAATAAAGAAAAAAGTATTGACAATCTAAATTCTTCTGATAGCAATTTAACAGGTAATAAACCTTTAACTAAATTATTTGATATGTTCAGCATAGGAAAAAAGCATAATAATATGCACGAATCAGAGCCTAAACCTAATAAACACGAAGAGCCAAAAGACAATACATCCGAACCAAACGAGCAAACAGAAAAAAAATATGCTAGTTTTGGAGGTAGAAAAATGATGGGATATGATGAAGAAAGCTTCAAGCAGAGAGCTACGGAAGCATTTTCCAAAAAACACAATACTGATTTGTCTGAAGATGCAGAAGCACTTGAGCATATTATAGAAATTGAACATGAAGGCGAAAAAATTGAAATGAGCTTAAAAGAGGCTATGGAATTAATCCAAGCGGCTGAAAAAACAGAAGAAGCACTTGAACGACACGAACAAGGCGAAATTAACGAACCTAAACATAATGAAAATGAAAGCAATAAAGCAGAAGAGCCAAAAACGGAATCCAAGCCCTCCACAAAAGAGAATGCGTCTAAAAAGCATAATAGCTACGCTTCTACTGTAAAAGCTGAATACACTTCTAAATCTTCTTCCACCCAAAACCTTTCGCCTGATATGGATTATTTGGCTGAAAAAAGTGCAAGATTCGATAAAAAGAAATAACTATTTAACTAACATTTTAACTATTTGATATATGGCTTTTACACCTCTTCTAAATGCAGGTTCTCCTCGAGGGCTAACAATGGGTTATTGCAACGCCCAACTATCGGAATTAAATATTTCGGCAGTTCAACTGAACCCAACTTCTACGGCTAATTTCATTTATGGAATGCCTGTAAAAGTGATAGGGCAAAACTCCAACGGAATGACTATTGTTGATGCAATTACTGCAAATACTGACCCAATTTGGGGCGTTATCGTAGCAAGCTCTTATTTGCAGTCAGTCAATTTGGTTAAGGGGCTTATTGTTAATATCCTTCAAGGAGGGTTGCAGGCAAAAATAAAAATGCTTACAACTGGGGATGTTTCCGCAGGCAAAGCTGTTGGTTGGGACATTGCTAATAATGGCGTGATACAAAACGCAACACCATCACAAAGGTTGGGAATTGCTCAAGAAACTGGGTTGTCAGGCTCTGCTATTGATGTTTTAATTACAGTGCCTAATGCAACCAATACTAATTTTTAATTTTAATTTATTTAATATATGGCAAATTACGCAACAGCTTTACAATTTGGCAAAGAATTAGACAATAGTCGTTTAGATGACTTTGCGCACAACTTAATTACCACAAGAACTGGCGAAGGGCATAGCAAAATGCCAAATTATGGCGGTCGTGGCATAAAAGACGCAATTACTTCGGTTTCGCATGTTCATTTGACAGAACTTAATACGATGGCGTTTGCACCTACACAAACTTTTGATGAGAAAGGAAAAGTTATATTCTGCGGCAATACAATAGAGAAATATCAAGCATCTGCTTTGAAGCATAACTCATATAATGCATCTTCTGGAATGGTGCAAAATATTACTACAGCTGGGCTTGCTCTTCCTGATATTGCTAGGACAGTTTTTCAAGATTGGAACAGAGAGGAATTTGTTCCTGTGGAGCAAGGTTTTGGTGCTTGGAAACAAAAGGTATATCAATATGCCACTCAACCAATTGGAGCAGACCAATTTAGAAAGGGTTTAAGAATGGCAGGACAAACAGCTTCTAATAATTTAGTTAATGTTGAATTATTTCAAAAAGCCATTCCTTTACAGCCATGGTCTCAAGGTTATGCTTATGATATTTTTGAAGCTAATTTTGCTTCTGCGAATGGTATTCCTTTGAATATTATTGAAGAAAAAATGCGTGCCTTAATGGAAATGTTTAGATTAGGAATGATGGAAACCTCTTTTTTAGGTGTACCGGGCAACCCATTGCCAGGGGGAGAGGCTTTTAATGGACTATTTAACAATACCGAGGTAACGTTGAATATTTCAACAATGGTAAATGTGGCAGCGGCTCCAACAAAACTTTCCGACATGACGCAAGATGAATTTTTCACCGCTATGGAAAATGTTGTAAATGGTTATGTGCAAAATGTTCAGCAAACTCATAAAGTGAGACCTGCAAATTTCTTTGCAATACCAGAAGACGAAAGACTAAAATTATTGGGTCAAGTGTTAATTATAACAAATGCTCCTAATAATCTTACTGTAGCTGGGACGACTAGACTAGATTATATTGAAAATTATCTAACAAAAGCGTTTGGCACTAAAGTGACAGTAGCTGGGACATCTTACTTGCAAACCGTTTCTCAGGGAACATTAAATCTTGGTTACTACGCTTATATGTTGTATAGAAATGACGCTTCAACATTATTACAATTAGATAGTATCCCATTTACTCTTGCAACAATGGCGACTCCAAATGGAATGAACTTTGTTCAAGCGGCATACGCACAGTTTTCTCCTGTATTCTTCAAAAGACCACAAGAGGCAATAATCTATAAAGTGGCTTAATTAATTTAAATTGTATGACTGAAACAGTAAATATTAAAAACATAAGCACAGCACTTTTCGTGTTGCCTTATTTAGACGTTAAAACGGGTAAAGTGAAAAGTTTTACTCTGATGCCTCAATGCGTTGCAAAAGTTGCAAAGGATATAGGCGAACGTCAAGCTATGCATTTGCCTAATCAAATTCAAGTAGTAGACAATTCATTTGATGCCGTTCCCGATTTAACAAGTTTTGATTCTGAAGCTGAAGCAGAAAAAGAAATAAAAACCGCTAAAAAGATAAAAAATGATTCTTCTGCAGAATTAAAAAAACAAATTGATGAAGCAGTATCAGATAAACTAAAAACGTTTTTGGAAAATTACATTTTAACTCCTAAAACCTCTGGAGGCAATGGCTACACTGAAACGGAAGTTGCTACATTAAGAAACGAAGCTATCGCTTTAGGGATTGATGTTAAAGGGACATGGGGTGTGAAAAAGTTAAATGAAATGATTGAAGGAGCAAAAACGTCAAAAGAGATGATTGAAGGAGCAAAAACGGAAACTCAAAATGATTAATATTGATACAATCACAATTATTCAATTTAAATCACAATTTCCACAAGGGATAGGTGGGTATCCGTATTTTCCTATGTGGTCTAACACACAACCTTATGAAGCAAATGATGTAGTGTTTTTTGGCAATACATTTTACCAGGCAATTCTTCAGAATACAGACCAAGCCCCACCTAATGCAACTTATTGGATTACGGACAAGGCTAATCAATATTCTTACATTAGTGATGCAGATATTACTACAGCGTTTTTATTGGCTTCTGGTTTATTTCCTGCGGATATTTTTACTTGCGATTCAGATGTTTTAATACTTTATGCTTATTGTTTATTGGTGGCACATATGATTTCATATTATATTAAGCCTCAACAATTCCAATATATAGGACAAAGACCTGCTAGCATAGGGGTTGCCAATACTCAGCATGCAGGAAATGTGGGTTTCGGGCAACTTATCCCCGAAAGCGTTACTAGTTCAATTTTATATTCAACTCTTAATCGCACTCTTGAAGGACAGCAATATATGATGCTTGTAGATTTGAGAGCAAGATTTAAAATGCTATATTCTTTTGGTGGAATACCTAATTAAAATTTTATGATTGTTATAGATGTTTCTCTGGCTTTTGATGGTTTAGAACAGCCATTGCGACTAATAGTGCAAAGTAACACAGTTGTGCAAGGTATAAATATACCAACAGGGAAAACATATAATTTGATAGGCATAGTTCAGCCTTTAGATTTGAGGAATTTAAAAATTGTGCCTACCGAACAAATAGAATACAGTACGCAAATGGTGCACATTAGAAGAAGTATATTACAACAGAATAATATAACTTTAACCCTTCTGAACTCTTTAACGTTTCAAATTATTTTTAATAACGCTTCTTACAAGACGAAAGGTAAATGGCTATATAATGATTATGGTTACGCCCAAGTAGATGCAATTCAAACTGCCAAATAATATGAAATGTCAAATTAAAATTAACACAAAGGGGATAGGAAATCTAACAAATGCTTTACTATCTAATAAAAAAGCAATTAGAGTGGGTATATTGGGAAATGATAATTCAAGGAATGATGGTCTTTCAAATGCCACAATAGGAGCAATGCAAGAATTTGGTTCAGAAAACAAAAAAATTCCTGCACGTTCATTTTTAAAAATGCCTATTACTACAAAGCAAGAAGAAATAGGACGATTTGCACAAAAAAGTTTGGCAAATAGCTTAAAAAATAATGATATTGAAACTTCTTTGAATCAAATAGGGTTATTTAGCGTAGGAGTTATTCAGGGTGCTTTTGATACCAAAGGTTTTGGTATGTGGTCTCCTAATGCCCCAATGACAATAAAATTAAAAAAAAGTTCTTCACCCTTGATTGATACGGGGGAATTAAGACGAAGCATTTCCCACGATATAATTAATGTAAAATAAATATGGCGTTAATATATCCTATTGATTATTTGCAAGATATAGTGTTTAATTACCTTTCAACTTTGCCACAACTTGATGCCAATCTTGACATCATTCCCAATACTTTGAAATATCCTTTTTTAACGGCGAGTAATGTCGTTATAGAGAATCAAGAATATATAATACCCGACACAAATCAAATTGATACCCCCGATACAAACCCATTTCATATAAGAATTTTAACATCTGACACTAAAACAATTTCCAGGAAAATTCAGTTTGAAGCTTTACCTTCAAATATTGTAAATTCCATAGAAACAATTGTTAGAAAAGAAATGGTTACTTTTTCGTTTGTAGTTTTTTCTTACAAGCCAAACCCCATTTTATTGCCAAACACTTCTTTGTTTTTAGACCCCACATCCGCTTTTTATAAATGGCACATGGCAAATAATGTTGTCTACGATGTCTACAATTCACTAATTTCTAATTATGCACAATTGCAACTACAAACTGGAAATATTTTAATGCAAAATGATAATACGAATGGCATAAAAAATTTGTCTTTTTTGGAAGGAGGGAAAATACAGGAAAGATTTCAATTTGACATTCAAACCTTTTGCACTTTTTATTCAAAAAAACTTATTGACTTTTTCAACGAAGTTAATATTAATCAATTAACTAACTAATGGATTTTATGGCAAAAAATAATTTAAACGCCGGATTGCGTGCAAATACCATTTTAGGCAAAACGCCTTTAGCTGGTATAGATATTAACAGAATAGTTGCTGTTTCCGTTAGCTCAGTTCCAACGGCAGTTCCGACACCTAACGCAAATAATATAATTTTATTTACAACCGAAACACCGTTTCAAGATACATATAGAAGTTACGTGTCTTCAAAAGCCGTTATACAAGATTGTGGCACAAATTCTAATGCAAGTAAATTTGCAAACATTTTATTTCAAGCAAGTAATAATATAACTTCAGCGGGGGGAGTGCTATATATTGCACCAATGTTAAATTCAGTGAGTGCTACATCGGGAACATTTACAACTCCTAATATTTTAGCAAATATTACAAATTTTCAAACAAAAACGGACGGAGCTTTTACAATTAATATTGACGGCTCAACTTTTGATGTTTTGAATTTAGATTTTACAGCAATCAATACTTTGCAAGATGTTGCAAATATATTTCAAAAAAATTTATTTAATGTTACTGTTGCCGTTGTAAATAACAGCATTACGTTTTCATCTAAAAAATTCGGCATAAATTCTACTATTGTAATTACGGCGCAAGGAACTGGTACTGACATTACAGGTAGCGATTACTTAAATTGTGGGTCAGTTGAGCCAACAATCGGCACGAATTCAAGTGGAGAGACGTTGCCCGAAGCTATTGCAAGGACATTTCATGCAATTCAATATTCTGGGATTGCAACTGATTTAGATTTGGAAAATACAGCTTTAGAGACCGCATCTGCGTTTGTGAACGGTTTAACTGGATATTATTTGCAAAATCTTATTTGCAATACGGAAGATATTAATTTACTAGCTTTGCCGAACGCTACGGCTAACCAAAATAAAGCAAGGTATGCTATTTATACCAATTATGCTTTAAGGGTCGAAGCTAAAGCTGGATTTTTAACATTGATGGCTGGGGTTAATTATAACGCCAATTCTACAGCTAAAACTTCACAAGGAAAGCAAATTAATGGGCTTGCTCCAGATATAATTTATGACAGTTTGTATCCAACGCTAGAAACGGCTGGGTGCGATTATTATCCGATGGTCGGGAACAATGCTTTTGCGATTTCTACAGGGGGCAACGGGTATGCTAACAATGTAATTGATGACATAGCTTTAGAATTTTATTGTCAATACGCAATATTTAATGTATTGCGTGCAACAAATACAAAAATACCACAAACGGAGGCAGGCATGACAATGGTAAAAAATGCCGTAGCCCAAGTGTTGTCACAATTTGTGTCTAATGGGGTTATAGCTCTTGGAACTTGGAACAGTTCTGAAACTTTTGGAAATACGATGCAATTTTTAACTGATGTATCTACAAAGGGTTGGTATATGTATAGTCAACCTATAGCACAACAATTGCAATCTTATAGAGAACAAAGAATTGCACCAACTATACAAATAGCGGCTAAAAGGTCAGGAGCTTTCCACACTTTTTCAGTCCCTGTTTTATTAGAAAATTAATAATAATAATAATATGCAAGAAATTAGTTTTACAGGTAACGATACTTTTTTACTGGACGGGAAATTACTTCCCCCAGGCTTGGGTTCTGATACTTGCGTGTTGATTACTTTTCCTAACCTCTTAACCGAAAGCATCATTGGTTACGATGGCTCAATTGGTATGGGACTTTTAAAAAATGGGCTAAAAGCAGATGTAACTTTGCGAATATTTGCGGGTTCACCATTAATGAATTTAGTGATAGGTATGCAAAGAGATTGGATTAACAATCCCACTTCATCACACACGTTTTCGGGAACTAAAATAACTGATAGTGTGGGAGGAACTTATACTACTGCATTAATAGGGTTTCAAATAGCAACAATAGTTCCTTTTCAATCTAGTAACTCCTCCGTAAAAGACGCCATTGAAGTAGAGGTTAAATTTACGGGCGTTTATAATCCTAATGTATAATGTATATGATTAATATAGAGCAATTCACAAATATTTTTACAAATCCCGAAATTAACATTAAAGGTGATATAAAACATGGCGACGAGAAAAAGTCCATAGAATTTATGTTGCAAGATTTATCTTGCGAAAAAAGCATTTCTTTGTATTCAAAATTAGGTCAGTCGCTAGATGATGCCCTTTCAGATTTTTACTCAACTAAAGAAAAGAAATCTGACAATATTACAAATTCAATAAAAAGTTTGAAAGAAAAAGGATTATCTAATGAAGACGTTGCTAAAGAATTAAATAATAAAGGTGAAGGATTGGACATTTCAATACTATTTAAGATTGTGTTTAGCGTTATGAAAAATGACGATTTGATGCGTTTTTTAACAAATGACATTATTAAGAATTACATTTTAATTAAAATCGGGAGCGGAAGCCCAGTCAAAATTGATAACGTAATACATAATTTTGATAAACCTGATTATAAAAAATTTTTATCTAAATTATGGATACAAATTATAGTGAAAGAAATGATAGTTTTTACGGGCGGGCATCAATCTTAACTAAAGATAGTAGAATAGAAAACGTCCCGCCTTTTCATTGTCAAAATTATATGAATTTAGGGGAATACTGGAGTGTTCTTTTAGCTTCAAATGGCTTTATGAGCGGAGACCCAGTTAAAATTTACAAAGAAATGTCTTGTTTGTGGGTCAAAAAATGTTTAGATTACATTATATTTAAAAACACAGTGCGTAATATTAATTTTCAAACAAAATGAATTTAGCAGAATTTTTTATACAAATAGGAGTCGTTGGAGGCGAGAGCGTCAAGCGGCTAGACGCTTCCATTAAGAATGTCAGACAAGCAGTAATCACTATGCAAATAGCTTTTATTGGGGCTACTTATACTATTGATAAATTTATAAGTGGAACAATCAAGCAAGGTGTGGCTTTAGAAAATTTTTCTACCCAAACAGGTCTTGCAATTAACGAATTAAATAAATGGGTTTCAGCGGGGCAAAAAGTAAATAGAGAATTAAACTTTGATACAATAAAAAATAATGTAGCAGGACTTCAAAAGCAATTAGAGCAAATTAAAATAGGTCAAGGTAATATTGCCCCATTCCAGTTATTGGGAATAAATATTGACACGAATGCTTTTGGCGTTTTAAAACAATTAAGAGAAAATATAAAAGGTTTATCTAATCCGCAAGCTGTCAATTTAATACAACAATTAGGATTAGACGCAAATTTTATTAATGTTCTAAGGTTATCGGAACAAGAATTTGATAAATTGAGTCAAAATAATTTTTTAAGTGGCAATCAAACAAGCGCAATTGCTAACCTGGGAAAAACATTAAATGACTTAAAAATCAAATTTCAAAGTTTAAAAGACCAAGCTGTCGTCAAATTAGCACCAACTTTGATGAAACTTTTTAACGATTTGCAAAAATGGGTTAATGCTAATGGTAAAAAATTAATACAAACTTTTACTGACATAGCAAATATTTTTTCCAAAATAGCAACGGGGGTTACTAGGGTTGCGGGATTGTTTGCTGATTTATTCCAAAATATTCTTAAAACGGAAAATAGTTTTACTACTTTAGCTGTAGTTGTAGGGGCATTAATGCTTTCTTTTAAACCATTATCTTTGCTGTTAATTGGGTTGCTGTTGTTATTAGATGATATAGCTGTTTGGAAGATGGGGGGTCAAAGTTTATTTGGTGATTTTTACGATGGCATTGAAAAAATTGCCAATACAGTTAAGCAAATACCAGGAATAGAAAATATATTAAAAGTGGGGGGTGCTATTGCAGGTATTGTGTTATTAACTTCCAAACTTGGCAAATTATCTAAAGTATTGGGAGGAATTACAAGGAAAGCTATTCCTTTTGTCGGTGCCTTTTATCTTATAAAAGAATTTGGGGATGGGATAAAAGAAAAAACTGGAATGCCAAATTTTGTTCATACAAGTGAAGAGGACGTCAAGGAGAAGGTAAAATGGTTAAAGGAGACAGTCGCACCGGTGATACAAGAAAAATTGGAGTGGGTAATGAAATCATTGGGGATAGAAAAACCTGCGAATTCAAATGTATCCAATGTCAACAATATAACACAAAATGTTTATGGCACAGATGCAAAAGCCACGGCAGATTATGCCGTTGAAGGAATGGAAGAATTATTGACGACCGAAAATCAATTAAAATTTTAAATATGCAAAACAATAAATCAAATCAAATTTTAAATAAGATTGATGGATTGGAGGCTCAAGATGTAACTAACTCTATCAACGCAACCGTTATCGCTCCAGCATTAAATTTGGGTTTAGCAGGGTTAAAATTTTCAATTCCTAAAAGCCACATTTTGCATGCTTCATCGGAAATCACAAACCATTTTTTGGCAAACGGCACCCCCGTCCAGCAACACATCGCTAATAACCCTATTACAATCACACTTACTGGGGAAATACACGAATTGACTATTTTAGATTTGGCCAATTCAAAAACTGGTATTTTGCAAAATGTAACTGAAAAATTAACTACTATTGCCGCTTTGGCTCCTGCCATAAGCTCCACTTACAGCAATGCCAGAAAAGCGATTGCGGCAGGAACTGTTGGAAATGCAACCAATGCAGACATTGCTTCAAACAGCGTAAATGCTAGCACAAATTTATATTCTTTATATAAAAATATGTTGTCATTGTCAACCAACCAAGGCAAGACAGCTCAATTCATATTAGCTTTACGGGATGGAAAAGTAGGTTTAGGCATAGATACTAGTAGATTTGGCTATTTTACAGATATGTATATTGATGATTTCCGATTCATTGGTAGGGACAATACAGAGCAAATTTCCGACATAGAGGTAATTTTGAAAAAATTGCGTTTTACCTCTACACAACTTGTTCCTTTTGATAAAACCGCTTATCAAGGAAGGTTAGCAATGCAAGCACAAGATACACAGAATGTTGGAAAAGGTAATTCTGCCGCAACTACTGAAAATAAACAAAGTCTATTAAGAGAAGGCTGGGAAAAATATAAAAGATAATAATAGACTATGCTTACCATTTCTAATATAAACCCCCTTCCAAATCAAAAACTTATTTTAACATTAGAAACAAAAGAAACTATTATTTTTGAATTAAGATTTTTACCCACACAAAATAGCTGGCAGGGTGCAATTACTTACAAAAATGTCCCTACTATGCGTTTTGGGTTTGTAAATACTGTAAATCTTTTAAGGCAATTTGCAAACCTTATTCCTTTTGGGTTAATGTGTTTTTCAGAAGATGGTTACGACCCTTTTCAAATTACCGATTTCTCAATAAATAATGGGATTGCCCCACGGGTAACACTCTTTATTTTAAATAAAACGGATATAGCAACATACAATCAAATTGCTTATGAAGAAATTTAATTTATTTTATCGGTTAGAAGTGCAATTAACTGCCTCTTATTTGTTTATTGACAATGCTACGTTTTCCTTAAAAGAAATTAATTTGGGTCAGAACGCAGTTGTGATTGAGTCCCCACTTACAATGATAGCGGAAATAAAACGTGATTCGGGAGAAACTTTTAATTCTGCTAATATCACTGTTTATAATTTGAATCCAGAAACTAGACATCACATTTCTAAACCTCGTTATGTTACTAGTCACTTTACTTCGGTTGTATTATATGCTGGCTACAATAAAAATAATTTAACTAGAATTTTTACAGGAAATTTGTTGCAAGCTTATTCGGTAAAAGTTGGCACAAATATAGAAACTAGAATTTTGGCAAATGAGGGTATTTTTGCTGCCAACAATTCTTACATTGCTACAACATATAACAAAGGTTTTACTTTTGGCGATTTCCTTCAAGAATCAATTAAAGCACTTCTAAATTTTAAAACGCCCGATGGAATGACTAACAGCGATTTGCAAGAAGGAGCAATTGGGAACGTAGGACAAGATAGGGTTTTTTCACGGGGTGTTGCCATTAATGGCAATACCTTTGTCTTGCTTAACAAATATTTTAAACATCAAGTATTTATAGATAACCAATTTATTAATGTGCTGTCAGCAAATGATGTTTTTCCTGGGTTAGTGCCTTTAATTAGCTCAGACACGGGGCTATTAAATACGCCAGTAATACAAAATAATTTTTTAACCTTAGAAACACTTTTTGAACCCCAGTTGGTTATAGGGCAAGTAATAGAAGTGAAGGATTTCACTTTTCCAAACTGCGACGGGCAGTGGAAAATTATCGGGATGACCCACAATTTAACAATTTCCGAAGGTATGGCTTCTAGCGGAATTACAAAGTTGCAATTATTCTTAGGAAACGCAATTTTCAATATTGTCAATGCTCCTAGTTAATTATATGAAACCTCCCGTTATTGAACAAAATTTAATTTCACGCTCTACACAATATGCAAATTTCAAACTTGCACAAGATAAAATATTCAAGGAATTTTTTGCACACAGAATAGGAATAATTCAAAATTATGATGCCGAAACTAATACTGCAACTATTGTAATTGTTGATGTAGAGCAAAGGACTGTTGACATAGATACTATTATTAATGAAAATTTAGCCCCATTGCCAAATGTCCCCATTTTTAGAAACGCTACACAAAATGCAGGTTTTACAAAACCAATTTTGGTGGGTGACACAGTTTTGCTGTGTTTCAATGACACAAACATTGATAATTTTTTAGAAAATCCTTCTATACAAGTCCCTTTATTAAATAGCATAAGGCACGACTGCAATCATGCCATAGCCGTTCCTTATGATTTTTCTCCTTGGCTACATAACAATACAGCCACGGAAATGTTTTACGGAAATATTAAAATTTCTCTTTCCGGCGGGAATATAACATTTACAACGGAAAATTCTCAACAAATTGTAATTGATTCAAACGGGAACATGGCAATAGCTGGAAATTTAACTATAGCTGGGAATTTAATTGTCAATGGGGGAGAAATAACCATGGGAACGGTCGCTTTAAAAGGTATTGGTGGAAAAGAAACTATTAACGGAAAAGAAACGGCTGTAATAGGCGGTGCAACCAATGGAGGTCAAAATATTATTACTTCAGGACAATAGTCTCCAACTGTATTTATATTAAAGTTTTTTTCATATTTACTTTCCCAGATTGTTTCTTTTGTCATAATCAATTTCCAATTGCAGAAGTTTTTCCATTTCAACAATTGATAAATCTCTTTTGCCTTTTCTAAATCTTGAAGCCATATTATCCGCATTGCGTTTATTTTTTTTTACATCTTCCTCATTAATGCTATAGGAATATATTGCAAAGAACTTTGCTAAGCCTCCGTTACCCAATACCTTGATTGCTATTTGTTCTATTTCACTATTTGTCATTTTAACGATAATAAAATTTTCTTATTTCACTTTTTTTATTCATTGAATATTATTGTGAAGTTTTTCTACATTAATTCGCTTTCATTTTCTCCTTAAAACATATATCCTGCTCCCAATCTTCTTTTAAAAGGGTTTTACATTCTTCTAATGCAGAAGGATAGATTGTTTTAAGCACTTTTACTTCTCTGCGTTCTTTCATATCATATTTTATCTCATTGAAAAAAAGCACTAATACAATAAAGCAAGTTATAGCATATATAGCCCCAGAGATAGGTTCGCATGTTTTCACAGCTAGCATGGCGAATACATTGAATAAAATGCAAATTGTTATAAGTGAAAATGCAAACAAAACCCCATTTAATATATCCATATATTTATAAAAAATCTAATCAACTCTAAACCTCACTTCCTACTTTGTCAACTATTATTTTTATGGTGTTTTACTACTAGTATGTTTTTACTATTGTTTTAGTGAAAATAAAATTTTATTTTATGAATATTTTAAACAAAAAATAAATTCTTGACAATAAAAACATACTGGTTACAGTTTAATTGTAACAGCTTTAACTAATTTAATATATGAAGATACGCAGTCTTGATATTAATGGAGATTGGAATTATGGAAAAGGTTTTTCAAGCCTTTCCCAAAATAGCAATGCAATTAAATTAAACATAATAACCAAATTACAAGAATGGAAACGTGATTGTTTTAACGGTTTAAACCAAGGTATAGACTGGGCAAGTCGTGTGGGCTCTAACCAAGAGACGCTTCTGAAATCCGATATTCAAAGTTTAGTTCAATCGCTATTTGGGATTAAAGATGCTTTTAATTATTACGCAAATTATAACAGCGAAACAAGAAATTTGTATATAAGTTTTAGTTATATTGACATTTATAATAATAATGTTGATATTGAATTTAATCCTTTAGCTTGATATGTTGCCTTCAATCCCAACCCCCATTTTAGATGAAACAGGTTTAGTGATACCAACTTACATGGAAGTTTTTAATGGATACGTTGAAGGGGAGAAAGCAATATTCGGCGTAGAGACAAATTATGAGACTAATAGTCCTGATGGGCAAAGAGTAGGGATAATTTCGCAAGCAACTACGGATACAAATGAAGTATTGCAAAGTTTATTTAATTCTTTTTTTGGCGATTTTGCTCAAGGCAATGCTTTAAATATGGTCGTTGGCAGAAAAGGACTTTTAAGGCAAAGCGGGACTTTTTCCACTATCAATCTTTCAATCACGACAAATTCTATTTGCACTTTAACAGGTTTAGATTTTAACATTGACAATGTGAATGGCTCAGGATACACCGTTCAAGATAATGCGGGAAATCAATGGATTTTAATTTCAACAACAACTTTACTTGCAAACACAACAACATCTTTAATATTTAGAGCAAGAAATTACGGTGAAATTTTAGCCACATCAAATACGATTACATTGCCCGTCACAATTGTTGTTGGAGTAGTTAGTGTTACGAATCCTGCGGGCGTATTGACGACAGGAATTCTTGAAGAAACTGATACAAACTTAAGGGTGCGTTATTTTCAATCTTTTGCTTTTACTTCCCGAAACCAAATTGATGCCGTTTATTCGCAATTACAAAATTTAACGGGCGTTACAGATGTGTTAACCGTGCAAAATAATACACCAGTAACGGATGCAAACGGAACGCCTCTTTTTACTCTTTGGACAATTATTGAGGGTGGAAACGATACGGCAATAGCAAATATTATTTATCAAAATATACACGGCGGCGGAATGCGTGGTGCCGTGTCCGTTCCAATACTAGCTGCAAATAACATTACTACTATTAATGTAAAATTTGATAGACCCATCTATACCCCATTGCATGTTAAGTTTAATTTGAAACAAATTAATCCGAGTTTTACTTTTAATATTTTAGCAATTAAAAATTATATAGTTATTAACATTATTTACACTTTAGGGCAGAACGCAGATACCGGAACTTTAACAGCTTTGGCATTAAAAGCCATAATTGCCGCAGGTGGAGGCGGTGTTCCTTTGGATTTAATGATTTTAAATGATAATAGCGCTTGGGTAGATTATGTAGCTGTAGCAACTTTGCAACACAAATTTACTTTATCGGCATCTAATATAGCAATAACTATTGTATGACTTTTGAGCAAATAGTGCAAAATTACATTGATTTGCTTATCATACAATATCAGAGCAAGCCAAAGGCAAGGTCTATGCTTAAATTATATATTTCTACAATTTTTTTTAATGGTAACTTTTTATTTAATGGCGATTTCAAAGAAAAAATTTTACAAGCTTTAAATTACAAAACTGCAATTGGCAACTCATTAACACGAATTGCGAAAGAAGAGGGCGTCAATCGTTACAATGCAGGCGTTTATATAAATGATGATGATTTGAGAACATTGCTTACATTCAAAATTATTGCTAATAATACAAATTTAACGCAATATAACATTGATAATTTATTATTTCAATTTTTTGGAAATGATGTAGTTTATATTTGGAATCAAAACATGACTATTTTTATTAGGGCAAATTATCCAAATAATCTTTTGGAAATGTCCGTTAACCAAAATATATTACCAGTTCCAATAAATGTGGGATTTACAATATTTATCAATACTTTTGATATAGTTTTTGTTGATAACACGGATATTAATGCTAAGGTTTATCCTTACAATGCTGTTCGAAAAGAGAAATTTGCTTTAGTAATAACGATTTAATATTTTTTATATGTCAGAACAAAAAATTTACGGCGAAAATGCCATAGGAAACCCAAACCAAAAATTAATTGGCGTACCTGGTTCTACTACTTCAGGAGCGCCAATTTACAGTACTGACCCTGCAATATTGCAAAATTCTTATTTTGCAAACGGTAGCACCTCAATGATTGGAAACGCAGGGGGACAGCTTGTCAACCCTATTCAAGAGACCGAAAACACTCCTGCTTTTTTGATGTCCTCCAACATTCAACACGCCCAAAGAAGTGGCACATTATTGCCTTGGGATAGCACAGTAACTTATAATCAATACGCGCCAGTTCTCGCCCCAAATGGCATAGAGGTATATTATTCAAGAGTAGATGAAAATTTCAATAATATTTTAACAGACAATGCTTATTGGAAATTTTGTGGCGATTTAAAAAATTTATTACCTGCCACCACAAGTGCAGCAGGCGTAGTTCAGTTAGCTCCTGGCTCCACCTCTAACGTTGTTCCAGACATTAATATATTGACTGCGTATAAAAACCCTACAGAACTTGGAGAAATAAGAACTTTTAAATATTTTACTGGCAATACTGTTCCTACAATTCAAACTTTTTCTAATGGGGTAAAAGCATATTTATTCAACGGGCAAACATTGACGCAAGCTAATGCTCCTGTGCTGTTTGCAGATAGAGGTTGGACTGGAAGTGTTGTTTTAGAAAATAGAAACGGAATAGTATCAATTGGTATGGGAACTGGATATAATATAGGAACGACAGGGGGGAAGGCAACGCATACTCTAACAATAAATGAAATTCCACCGCATCAACATCAATATTCTAGACAAATAGCATATGTTTCTTTTGGTCAGACTTCTCGCTATACTTCACCAACATCCGATCAAACGCAAGAAACAAGCCAAGTTGGCGGCGGCCAACCTCATAACAATATGCAACCTTATATTGTTGATGCAATTTATTTACTTGCTTGGTAAATTTTGCTTGCTTTTAATTTTAAAAGAAAGCAAAATTATAATTATGAATAACTTTTTACATGATTATGTTAGAATCCGCAACTAAATCCATAATTCAATACATTGACGATAATCGTTCCTATCAAGCAGGAGAGAAGATTGACCACAAAACGTTTAGCAGGTCTATTAATGACATTGTGTCAGGTTTTCCTGCTAATTTTTTTAAAGATGCAGAAGACGATGGTTTTATTGTTCCAAAAGGATTATTTATTTTAACAATAAAAACTGAATGTATCCCTTCTATAGGAAGCACTTTAGAGATTGTGGAATTAAATAATAATTTTGTTTTTACAAATAAAGCGAAACCTTATTATAATTGCAATAATAAGGGGGTTGTGTTAGGTTACAATGGTAGCGAAATAAATTCTTTTATACAATCTCTTGAATTTTGGGGCGATGGAGTCAGTAAACAATATTTTAGCATTACCCCAACATTTAAGAAAAATGGAACGTCCGTTAACGGTCCTTATTCAATGAAAAAAATTGTAGTTTCTATTAATCAAATTGGCGTAGCTTCAAGCGGAAAATAATATGATTAAATTACTATTTATATTGAATGCGGTTGTATTAAATATTTCTTATGCAAATAATGCCGATAAAGTAAAAGCTAGAGATTTTGACAACGAAGTAAGAAATTGCTATTTTTCCATTTTAAGCACTCTTGACCCTGACGTTCCAAATATCACGAGCTAATCAGATATAATCGTGTTTTTTTTCAAAAATAAATAACTTTTCTTGACTTTTAAATTAAATGTATAAATTTTTATTTATAATTAATTTTTAGATTATGGCAAATAATCTTTTGACGACAACGTATACTGTCACAGACATAGGACGAACAGTATTTCTTTTGCAATTTTCTCAATTTCCTGGCACATTTACTTTTTCCGTTCTTGTAACATCGGGTGCAAATTATACTTTATTAACTGCAATTGCAGGAGATGGGACATTAATTCCTGACGGTATTTTTAATAATTACACCCAATCGGCTCAAGGAAGAGCTGAAGGAGTGGGAGGATTTGCTATTGATGTAATTTCTTTAGGAACTTCTGGCGAAATTAAAATTGAAATTAAAAATCTATCTTAAATTGAAATATGGGGTTAATTAACAAGGGTTCAATTTGGACTGGAGATGCAATGGTGGGAACTGGCGGGGGTGCTGAAACCTACATAGGAGATTATAACGCATTAACAAACACCCCTAATTTAAAAAAAACAGGAACTATTGTAAGCACTTCTAAATTAGGGGATTTTTACATCGTAACAGTTACTGGGACTCAAGATTTAGGTGGAGGCTCAAAAGAATACGGGGTAGGCGATAAAGCTAAATTTAATGGTTCGTTTTTTGTCAAAGAAGATGTAGTAACTCCAGATGCAACGCAAATTTTATTAAATAAATCAAACCCTGCTTTAGGCACAGTAGCACAATCTTTAAATTCTAAAGCAAATTCTAACGACGTTTACACTAAAAGTGAAACAAACAACCTTCTGAACACAAAAGAAAACAGCATCACCGCAGGAACGGTGGCTCAATATTACAGGGGGGATAAAACTTGGCAGACTTTAAATGCCACGGCAGTAGGGCTTGGGAATGTTGATAACACTTCAGACATAAACAAGCCAATTTCAAAAGCAACGCAAACGGCTTTAAATCAAGAAATCCAAGATAGGGAAACTGCAGATACAACTTTACAAAATAATATTGATAAAAAAGCTAATTTGGTTGTAAATTCTATTTTAAATAATGTTTTAACTACAGACGCAAGTGGGCAACCTAAAGATAGTGGCTATTTCATTTCAGAAACTTTAGACGCAACAACAGATAATATTGTTACATCTAAAGCACTTGATAAAGGAGTAACGACCGATGCAGTGACAATCAAATCCTCTGAAGGGACAACTGTTAAAGCCGCCCCACTATATTTGAATGGACAGGACGGCTCGCAAGCTTTTATAAGTTACTTATCAAGTTCAACTGGCTCAATTAGTAAAGTATATTTTGGTGCAAAAAGACCGAATAATCCAAATATTGACGCACTTATTTTAGACTTGAATGCAAAAACGGGGCAATTGTTTGGTAATAACATCGCAATAACAAAAAATTTAGTTCTTTGTTACGATAACAACAATTTTGCTTATTATACAAATCAAATAATAGTTGACCCCTTGACAAACGATGGGGCAATTGTTTTACAAAATTTCACCTCTTCCACAAGCACTACTTTTCAAAATTTAATTAATACAGGGAAAATTTCGCTTACACCGATTGGCTTAAGAACGCCTTACCCTAGTTTAAATAATCCAGACCAAAATCCTTTGTACAATAATGCAAATGGCTTTGGAGTTGGTTCTAAAGTTGAATATAATAGTGAAATATGGGCTTATGTTTCAGAAAACAGCGAAGGTATCCCAACTTGGGTTATTAACGAAGATGTTGTCGTTGCTTCACGTAGCTTTAACTTGGTTGATGAATATGCAAATGGCACAATTATCATAGTAAATAACGCTATTGGAATGCCAAATGCAGATTATTCAGTAAATCCAATTCCTGCAAATCTTTTCACAAAAAGCTTTAAAGCAAACTATATAATTAACGATAGTCAACCTTTGTTTGATATTTTAGATGCAAACGGAAATTTAATAAACCAGCTTCCTTTAGAGTATCTTTCAAGCTCTGAAAATCCAATAAAGAATGATGACGATTTATTGCTTTCAAATAACAACTTAGGATGCACGAATCAAGGAGATTTAAACGATGCTTTAATAATTTCAATAGGCAATAAAATAGATAAAGTTGTAGATGCTACACCAGGAAGTCTTGCGGGGCTAGACTCGGGAGGGAATGTAATAGATAGTGGTATTGTTTCTGGCGAAATAACAACTCAAGGCAATACATTCAACGGAGCAAACGAATTAGTGCAACTTGATAATGAGGGGTTAATTCCAGACTCTGCATTATCGGCATTGGTGACTACGGGGATTGCAACAGCTTACAATATAGATATTTCAAGCTACGCTTCCATAACAAATTTTGTGCTAGGAAACGGAACTTTAAAAGCTTCGTTTAGTAGAACTGGGTTAAACGCTCAAGTGAAATTGAGCGTAACCATAGGTAGCACAACGCAAGTTAATAACGCATTAACTTTCAATTTTGCAATACCTAACATTGGTTTGAAAATAGCTCAAAATGATACCACTAACACATCTCCTAAAGTATTTTTACAAGGAAACGCTCAAGCAAGAAAATTAAATAGTTCAGAGCAAGATAGTGGGGGAGCAATTTATTTAGTAAATAATAACCAAATACAGGTATCAAGTGACAAGGACAACGCTGTTTGGAGTAATTCCCTTCCATTTAACTGGGCCGTAGGTGATGAATTTGATTTATTTTTTAATGTAAAATTAGACCCCGCGCAAGTTTCGGAATACAATCCAAATGTAGCAAGCACAACCACATTAAACGATTTAGCGGAAGCGGGAAATAACACAACTTTCACTTTAAACCCTGCAACTGGTAAATATAGAATTTCTTCAACTGGCGGCGGAACTAACGTGCAAGACCAAGGCTTAAAAATATGTTCAGTCAATGGAAGTGATGTAACAGGAGATGGGACGCCTCAAAACCCTTATAAAACCGCAAATAAAGGATTGGCAGAAGTGAAATGGAACGGGGTTGTAAAACTAGAACCTAGTTCAGGTGGCTTAACTCACAACCTATCACAAATAGTATTGCCCGAAGATACAGTAAATCCTAGTGTGATACACTGGAATAAAACATTGATTGGAGAAGGTGACACTGAAAACGCAAATAGAACAGAATTGACGTTTGACAGCACATCGTTAAACTTTCTTTCCTTACCTCAAACAAACGTAAGATTTAATTTAGTTGATTTGAATTTCAATTTAGCCGCTAATCCAAATAAACCTTTGATTGTTGTAGGTGGCGGAGGAAATAATTTTGAAAATTTATCTTTTTCAAATCATACACAGCCCCTTACTTTTGATTTTACAAATTACAAGAATACGACTAAGTTTTTATACCTGAGAGATTTATCGCTAAGTGCATTTGCGGGGAATTTAAAATTCCAAAACATACCTGTAGGCATTTCAAATATTACCGTGAATATTCAAGGGGAAAACTCCACAAATTTAAGCTTGGATACGACCCTAATTAACGCTTTAAACCCCACAGCAACATTAACTATAATTTACGATAAAGAAATATTGTTGGGGCAGAACAGTTCGTTGATGACTGCTACAACTTTAGTAATTACAAATGAAATAAAAGATATTTATGGGTTTATTGCAACTTCTGGTGCATTGTTAACTCAAAACTATCAAGGTCTTTATATCCTAAGTGCGAATATAACAGGAGTTGGGAGTAGAGGGGACGTTGTTTACATAATAAAGACAGGAACTAATACGAGCATTTTAGCTGGTAATGTAAGACCTTATTTACAATGCCCTAATACTTTACTAAATTTGCTAACGGGAGTAGTTCATTTTAAGGACGCAGGATACTGGACTGCAAAAGAAAACAGTATCACCGCAAGCACAACAGCTCAATATTACAGAGGAGATAAAACTTGGCAAACTTTAAATGCCACGGCTGTAGGGCTTGTAAACGTTACAAATGATGCTCAATTAAAACGAAGTGCGGGTGATTTTGCAAGCTTTTCTTCAAAAGCAACGCCCGTAGCAAACGATATTTTGCTAATTGAAGATAGTGCAAATGCAAATGCAAAAGGAAAGATTACATTAGATTCAGTAAGACAATTTACAAACACTGCTAAACAAAGCCTGCAACTTTATTATAGTTCAGACGTTATATTGAACGTAAATCAAACCTACGATTTAAAAATGGACGTTGTTGACACCGTGAACACAAAAAATATACCTTATAACGCAACAACGGGGGTTATAACTCTTACGCCCGGCATAAAATACAGAATATTTGCAAAAATAGATGGGTATGCCAATACAAGTGCATGGGTAACTACAAATTTCGTTACTTCTGCCAATGTAATTCTTGCTCAAGCGGGAGGGAATAACTTTACTTCAACAGAAAGCTTGTCATCAGGAACACCATATTCAATTGGACCTGTCACAAACTTTCTTTACACTCCAACGGGGGTTAATGGAGACAACTTAATAAAACTTAGAACAATCGGAGTCTCCCCAGCAGTGCTTTCTCCTAGCAGTACAAGTTTTGTTTTAACCGCAAATCGTTGTGGTATCAATATAACAGAAGTATAAATTAATAAAAATATGAAACAAATAGTAAAAATTTTAAAAGAAAAAAATAATTTAATTGTAGGTAGCGTTTTACTTGTAGATGATTACATTCAAGACGATGAGTATTATGAGTCTTACGGCGATTATTATTACGATGTTTATATATCACAAAATCACATCGTTTCCAAAGTATCGTTCATTGAAAAATCTGGTGAAAATGTAACATATACACTTTCTTCGGAAGCCGAATATGGAGCATATTTGGTTTATCTTGAGAACAAAGGCAAAATAGAAAAAAATAAAAATCTTATTTTATCAAATCTAAAAGATACTGATTTTACAATGCTTGAAGATGTTGACATTGTAAATAAAGATGACTTCAAGGCTTACAGAGCCGCATTAAGAGTTCTGCTTGCTTCAAGTGATGACGACCTAGCAGGCGACATAACTTTACCAGTTAAGCCGGCGGAAATTTGGAATTAATTTAAAAATATATGTTTTTCGGTTGGATTTTAAATAAAGTGGGGCTTGAAAAAGCCGCTAATTTGATTGAGCGGGGAGTTGACGGAATTAAAATACTTACTGCAACAAAATCGCAAAAAGAAATCATAAGCTTTGTTAAATTTGCAGGTTTATTATTAAGTTATTTAGGGGTTGCCAATGCAAGCTTTGTTGAAAATTTAGGGGTTGATGATTTAATTTTAATATCAAATATTGTATTAAAATATCCTTTTTTGAAATGGAGTTTGCTTACGATTTCCGCTGGGTATCTTATAAATATGTTATTTAAAATAGATTGTTTTATTGCCTTTCCTAAATTAATTTTAAAATTGTTAAAAATTGTTAAAGATTTTATAATTGGTTGGGTGGAAACGTTATTTGATAAAGATAAAACTTGGGTAGATTTTATAAATGAACTTTTTGAAAAAACTTCTCTTGAGTTTAAAATTAAAAAAATCAAAAGAGAAATTAAAAAACTTCAAAACAAAATATACGAGCTTACGGATAAAAACGGCATAAAAGATACAGCAAATGAAGTGGCAATTTTAAGAACACGCATTGAAGAAAAAAGAATTTATCAACAAGTACACGAAGAAGATTTGAGAAAGCTTAAACAAGATAATTAATGTAAATTAAAAAATGAACCCACTAACAAGACAAACTAAGTTCTGGAAAGAACTTGAAGAAAAAGAAAGGCAAGAAAAAGAAGAGAAATACGCCCCGAAAGAACCTTTTCCGTCTGCAGATGAAATTGTTTCACACGTAAAAAATCTTCCACGTGAAACACGGATTGCAAAATTTAGGCATTTGTTAAAAAGGACGGAGGACGGTTCAAATATTGAAAAACCAAATCCTAAAGAATGGGAAGCGGAAATGACTGAAGCCAATATTACCGCAGGAGTTCAATTTCAAGAAAAGTTTGATAAAATCCTAAAACCTGAATTGCTAAAAGCTGGTTTTCATATAATTATTGCATCAAGTTTCAGAAACAAAGAACACAATGCAAAAGTTGGAGGAACTGGACATTCCGCACATTTAGTTGACTTCGCTATTGATTTGAAAGATGCTGAAGATTTAAAGATAAGTAATTTTTTGCTTAAAAACCCAGACCTTGTCAAAAAAAGTAATTTACATTTTATAATGTTTTATGCAGACAAGCATATAATTCATATTCAAAACAGATGTTTCCAAAATAGGAATAGCTTAATTTTGGAAATGAAAACAGGTAAATTTATATTAACAAAATAATTAATAAACAATATGTCGACAAACGAAATCAAAATTTCTATTTTGCATAAAAAAATACGAATGGATACTTTGAAACAAAAAACAAAATATCCATTTGCAGGTTTAATCCAATACGGTGCTAAAGCGAACGGAGAAAAACCAATATGCCATACTGCAGTTTTATTTGAAGCTAGCAATGGAAAGTGGGTATTTGAGTCAATCGGGAGCGGTTTAAGGCTAGTTGATTTTTCTGAATTTAAAAATGAAGTAAAGTTACAAAACGGCGAATGCTTTGCGGACACCATTGATGTTATTTCAGAAGAATATTATTACAACAAAATATTACCTCAATTGCAAGCATGGATTGAGCAAAACAACAAATATCCTTTTAAAAAAGCTTTATTATCTTTTTGTTTTTCGGAGAATGCAAGCTTTAAAGATAAATTATTACTAAAAGTTTTGAAATTTGTAACTTTTTTCATTCCAAGCAAAGGATATTTTTACTGCACGGAAATCATGGCTTTGATAATAAAAAATGTAATTTTTGTTAGAAAAAATGTTATCAGTAACAATGCAAGTAAAGTTTTAGCTAAAATACAAGAAAAGGGAACTGCAAAAATTCAACCTTCAAATTTTTACAATATTTCTAACCAAGTTTTTAAAATTATATGAAATCTATTTTTAAGCGTTTGTTAGAAATATTTTGTTCCGAAATTGCAAAAAGTATTGCAACTAAAATTATTGGCTTGATAGCGGTATCAATAGTCACTTCAATAACTGTAAAATTTAGCTTACCGACCCAAAGTGATTTTAATAGAAGAAAAAATTTGATTGATAGCGGAGATGCTTTTATAAAAAATATTGTAGAGGAATTTGATGAATTTGCTAAATCTGCAGGGGAAAATACTTATCACAGCTTGATAAGGGTGAAACGTTTTACTAACGTTGACGATGCGTTCGAATACAGTGGTGCAACTCGCAGAACTAGAACGTTGCGAGGAAATAAATTAATTGATTTTTCCGAAGAAAATGAATTTTATAATGGTGATATTAGGTTTGGAAAATTATCAAATTTAATTATAGAGGCTTTGCACGAAAAAGAAAAATGCGTTCATATTCCTTTTTCCAAAATGATTGACGCTGATAAAAATGCAACCCGGAATATTATTAATAATATTGTTGCCTTTGACGGAATAAATGTTTGTGTCTATTCATTGAAAGGGTATGGTGAAGCGGAACTTGTTTATATCCAAACTTTGCTTTTTCCAAGAAACAAAACAGGCAATTGTTTAAGTGATAAATGTTTGAAGCAAATGAATGCAATGGCAACCAGATTTGAAAATAAGTTGAATAATTTGTAAATCCAGTTATTCCTCAATATTCTTTTCCTTGTAAAGTGCCATATAATCAATTTTTCCTACTTTAATAATTTTTCCAATGCAGTCAAATTCCGCGCCCCATTGCTTACCTCTAATTTTGTCAATAGGTTCAAAATAAACTAAATAATATTCTTTATTTTCAACTCGCAACGTAGCGGCTACTACAACATGGTTATCCAATCTTTCATTCAAAGTTTGAACATCGTAAATAATATCAATAATATATAATAAAATTGCTCCAATCGAGAAAGCAAATAATATCTTATTTGGCATTATTTCAAAAATAAAACCTAGCATACAAAATACAGTAAAAGTTTGCAATGCTCTTTTGATTGATAATAAAGAAAAAAATGTTTTCATAATGTTATTTAAAAAATTAATTTTGGATTTCCTATTTTTACGCCCATCATATTATATTTTTTATTTTCAACGCAACAAATATTATACAATTGTTCTTTGATACCGTCTATATTATATAGATTTTCCCAGTAAATAGGAGTTGGGTTATAGATTTCTTTTTCAGTTTTATATAAAAATTGGTCTTCTCCAATTAATACATCTAAAGATTTTCCTGCAAAAGTTGTATAAATGTATTTTGTTTTTGCCATTTTCATTGTTATTTAAAAAATTGTTTGTATAAATCGTTCTCTATTATCCCAGTGCGGGCGTATTCTTGGAAGATGTTGCCTTTTTTCTAATCCTATCTCAAACCCAGCGACCAACGGGTTAGTGCTATTTGAAATATTGTATATTTTTGTTTTGGTAAAACCGAATTTCTTATCCCCACTTATAAACCCCTCAACTTCCTCCCAGTATTTTTCAGCACCAATTTGAACGTGTGCCATTGTGTATGTTAATTGTGTCATATTTAGTAATATTTACAATTTAATTGTCTTCAGGTAATTGAAATTCTTTGAAAAAAAACGTAATTGATAAGTTATAATGGTTTGCAAGTTGCATTAACTTATCAATTGCTATCGGGTTTTTTCCGCACTCATATTTTTGAGCTTGTTGCCCTGTTATTCCTAAAATAGCACCAACGTCTTTTAAAGTTAAGCCTTTTACTCGTCTTGCGATTTTTAAGTTTTTTGCAATTACTTCATTTATATTTGTTTCATTTGTTGTCATATTTTTTATTTATTATGTATTTATTTACACTTTTTTTCGTTATCGTTGTATTTATTAATTATTGTTTTTCTATAATATGGTAGGAAATACCCCCTAATCACAATAAATATTGACAAAAGAAGTAATCCAATCATAAAGTATGGAGATTTCTTCTCAATTACCATAAATACGAAAAATAGCGTTAGAACCCACAATAGCAAGTCCCCCTGCACGTTTTTAAGTTTTATTTTCATATTATTTAATGATTAATTTGCACACCGTTTGCGTATGTGTCGGTGTTATAAACAGGTTTAATATCTCTCAATAACCATCTAACTACCACCCCATCAAACACAGAATATTTCAATGCGTGTAATTCGTGGTTCAAAGAATAAAATTCAGGTTTATACACCAATGCTTGCAACTCAATAATTTTTTCCGCTAATTGCCATTGCTTATCTATTAAAGTTTCCAAATTTTTAAGTTTCTCTCCTGCACCTTTTTCTATATTTCCTAAACCTTCAAAATTTAATCCAGCACCCGCAAAAGGCATTGCATACATTTTTATATTTTTAAAATCTTCCGTTTTAGCTTGAATTTGGTATTTTGCAAATGTTTCCTGTATTAAACTTGATACCGTTTTCAATTCCATTTCCGCACGTTTTAATTTTGCCTCATCTAATGACGAAGGTTGCATTAATTGAATTTGCGCCTGTATCAAATTTGCCCTCATGACGCTTGCTACAACCGGAACTGTAAAACCCACCGCAACAATTAATGCCAAAACTGTTATTATTCCAAATTGTTCACCAGCATCCTGCCTTCCCTGTTTATAGAAAAAATAGGATAAAAACCCACTAATGCAGGTTGTAAATATCATAAGCAAGTAAATCATATATTATTTAATAAATTGTTTGTATAAATCGTTTTCTATTATTCCAATGCGTGCGTATTCTTGGAAGATGTTGCCTTTTTTAGGGAATACATAATCTTTTTCATAAGCAATAAACATAACTTCTTTATTGCTTGCCTGAATGCAGTAAAACCCATAATTATATTGTCTTCGCCAAGCTACATACTCCCCAAAGCCAATCAAAAAATCTTTTGTAAAATCCCCAGCTTTTAAATCCCTTGCAGTAGGCATCACTAAATAAAAATCCTTCTCATCTTCAACGCCCCCATAAATCTTAGCCCCTAATTCGTTTGCAAAATTGGAAAGTTGGTGATTATCGTTGCGTTCCAATCCCTTTTTTAAAGCTTCATATTCCCTTATCAATAAATCTGTCTCCGCATCTAATTTCTGCATCATTTCTTGCTTAGTTGGTTTTGTGTATGCGTTATATTTTTCATTATAAACATTTACCCAATATCCATAATTATTTTGACTATTATCCACTTTTTCTTTTGCCTCAAGTAGCTCATCATCTGAAATTTTTAACTTTCTTTTATCCCCACTCACGAAACCCCCTACTTCCTCCCAGTGTTTTTCAGCACCAACTTTAATGTGTGCGATTGTGTATGTTAAATCTGTCATATTAAAAATTAAAATTTTCAAGGTTATTACATTTTTCAAGTTTATTACATTTTGCTCTTAACTCTAGGGCTAGAATAGTCCATTCCCGTTCACGGCGTTCGTGGTATTCCATTGTTGCCGTAACTATAGCCAATTTACGTTCAAGTTCTATATTCTCATTTTCAAGTTCTTTAAACTTTTTAGACTTTAAAAAGTCTTTTAATTTTGATAAAAGTTTCATACAATCATTTAATATTTTTTAACTCACTTTCCGCTATTTTCACTTTTAATTTAAGCTCCTCAAGATTTCTATTCAAATTTCTTTTATCTGCATCGTTTAAATCATCAAACTGCTTTATTTCTAGCTTTTCTATCACAATTATTATTTCCAATATTTCCATCTGAATAGTCTCCCTAGTTTTCATAGCAAAAAGATTTGTTTCAAATACAACATAAACAATATATTATCAATTGTCAAGCGACATTTTATTTTATTTAGTGTTTTAAATGACGTTTGATAGCTTTTTTTACAAGTGGGTCTTTTGCCTTCTCTAAAGCTTCCTGCAAATATTCCCTCATTTTAGAATCAACTTTATTCCTTTTCGCACTTTCAAGATTTTTAGGAATTTCTCCTAACTCACAATTGAAATATTGACTGCAAAAGCTTTTTAAATAACATTTATCGGTGATACGTTTTACGCCATAAGCCGGGTTTCTTTTGCGGTAATGCATTAAAAATTCCTCCGTTTGCGTATCATTCATTTTGTAAAGAATTCGCATAACCGCAATGAAATTTGATATTTTTATTTTTTCTTTTATCTTGTCACGTGTTGCAGAAGCAGGGGGTAAATATTGTCCGCTGTTAAGGATTTTTCCTAAAAAAGAAATAAAAGACCTTGTATTGTTTGCAAATTGCGTTTTGAAAGTTCTTTTAAAATAACTACCCGTTTGAAGCTTTTCTTCGCAAGATGTTCCTTTTTTCCAAGTTTTGTATGTTTTTTGCTTCTTTTTCATATTTTTAAAATCAATCTTGTAGCCATTTTTTTAATTTCGGATAAACTGGCAAATCTGCAAATTGGGGTAATTTCTTCAGCCTTTCTTTAGATACTGAAAATCCTGCATATTGCATCTGCGTAATTCCGAAATGCCCTTTTGCTTGAAAACACGCTCGCTCATTTTCTCCTTCGCCTTCGTAATCTTGATTTTCAATTATTAAATTTTCAGGAATATCAAGATGTTTTCCTGCAGCCCAAGCCCAAGCTCCAGCGACAACCTCTTCCATATAACAATATTTTTTATTTTCAGGTTTCGTAGTGTCTATTTCTGCATAACATTTTTTCAATGCTTCGGAAACTGAACCGCTCACATATTTTCTGTAATCTGGGTGTAAAACTGCTAAATGCCCAGCTTCGTGCAACAAGTTTGAAATACTTGCATTTTCAGTAAAATATACTTTTCCTTGTAAAATTAGAATTTCTTTTAGAAATGGTTTGAACGGTGTTTTTTTAAAGCTTTGAACCTTTTGCACTTTTAAACCGATGCTATTCAAAAAAACAACTACTTTTTGTTTTAAGTTTTCCATAAATTAAATATTAAATATCTTTTTTGACTTTTTGTTTTTCAGGCTCTTCAATTCTTCTCGACAGGCAACATACACGAAAGTAATCATGTATTCCTTTCTTGCATCGCTCTTTCTTTTCCGCTTCGTGTTTTTCAAATTCCGCCTCCTCTTCCGCTTCACGCTTTTTTATGTAAGCCTCACGCTTTTCTGCAAAATAACGATTAAAAAATACTCCATCAACCAATACAAAAAAAAGCAAGCAAATGTAACCTATTAATATTAAAAGAAATAGCATTCCTGAAAGAATTTCTTCTCTATAATCATAAATAACAGTGCCTATAATAATACCAATAATACCGCCCACCAACGAACCTACTAAATGTAAATAAAATTCCATAAACTAAACAAATTATTAAAAAGGAATGTTGGCGTCAATTTGCTCGTAAGTATCACTTTTTTGCGGACTTGTCTCATAATTCTCGCTAGTGATAAAATCAAGCTTTTCAACAGAAATTGTAGCTCCTGAAAAAATTGTTTCTTGATATTCCTTTCCGTCCTTTCCTTTTGCAGAACGTTTTTCGGGCAATATCGCAATGCTTCCGGAAACTTTAATTCTTGCTCTTTGACTGAAATTGTGTTTAAGTTTTTTTGCCTCGTCCCCATTCACAAAGCAACTGAACCCTTGATTTATATTATCCCAAGTCCCATCTTTGTTTTTTACGCCCGAAGTTATGGAAGCATTAAACATAACGTAAGTATCCGTTTCTTTTTTAATATCCCATAAAGTCATTGTTTGCTCACTTATTTTAAGTTTTAATTTTATATCGTTTTTCATATTATTTATTTATTGTTTGTTTTTTTGTTTTGAAGCTCATCTAAATTTGAAGCTATGTTTTTTCTTGCAAGTCCAGTTTTTTCCAATTCTTTTTTTTCTGCTTCCATATATTCATTAACTACCTCAAAAAGCTTGTTAGCAAAAGGCTCTTCCCAGTCTTCGGCTTTTATTTCTGGCGTAGACTCCACTAGATGACTTATAAAATTCATTATATATTTAACTTTATTTTCAGGCATTAATTCATTTTTGAATTTAACATCTGTTATTCCAATGCTTTCTAAAAATGTTTCTAAGTTAGGGCAACTTTCGGAAACAAAGTTCCTTGCTTCAGTTTCGTTCAAACAACACATTGAATACATTCCTAAAATATGTTCCAAAGCCTCCCTTGTGCTGTCTACGGTAGCAAGCATTCCATTTTGAATTTCTTCCGTTTTTTGTAAAACTTTTAAAAATGCATTGTATTCTTTGTTATTCATTTTACTCTTATCTATACTTTCTAAATATCCTTTAATTTCCGGTCCTTGAAATCTATTTAAGCACCAGTAAGAATATCCTGATGCTTGCACCAAGCTTAACAAAGCTTCGCAAGTTTTGATATAGAATATTTTTTGTCCTTCAAATTTTGCAATAATATTGTTGCGGAATTTTTGAGCTTTAAAAAAAATATTTTCTAAAACTCTTTCTGTAGCTTTTTTTAAATCTTCACCAGTCATAAATTTATTTATTGTTTTTTTTATATTCCTCCAATGCGTAGAGTAAAGCTTCTCCAATAATAGAGTTTTGCTTTCTTATCAAGTTTGCGTTTTCTTTTATCCATTGTATCAAAATTTCTTTATTTGGCATACACTTTTTAATAAAGCTTGCTCTTAAAAATTCAATTTCTTCACGTTCAGATTTTCCTTTCTGCCTAACTTCAGAAGCCTGACTTTCTGCCAATCTGTTATTCCCGTAAATCATTTGTTTATGATAGTTCAAGACCCTCATCAACCCTAAAAGACTTATTATATCATCAGATATTTCGTATTTTAAATTTGTTTCAATGCTGTTGTCATCTGAAATTATATCATAAATTTCTTCAAAAATTTCCCTT